>JAABUU010000918.1_pt1 | contig 57490 bp, 52 predicted proteins | sample 5559301 | NCBI WGS metagenome assembly JAABUU01 (sample SAMN10711884, study PRJNA513360) | rock metagenome | isolation source: Antarctica rocks | place: Antarctica: Victoria Land, Richard Nunatak white
TAAAGATCAAGCACTATCAATTCTGATCTTCATTGATTGTATCATTTAGACACGATTCTGACATTATATTAAGAATTCGTTAATCACACGATACTGATCTCATTACTCATTCAACATACTCGTACAGATAGAACAAGTCTAAAGAAATTCATTTACCTGATGATCGATGACAATCGAAAGACAGAACAACACTAGAGAGTTGAATAAAATCAATGACAAGACTGTTTGAATTGCTAGATTACTTATTGCTCATTAAGTATGCAAAGTTGTTAGAACACGACTCGAGTTGAAATAAAAACTACGACAGAATAAGACGTAGTTCACAGCATGATGAACTCTGAGCTAGTAAGATCATGATCACGTGCTAATGATTCATTATATGAGATCATTGAGATCATGAAGCGACTCTCATGATTCAGAGTCTGAGTTGACGAGATCACTCAGCGACTCAGACGATCGCACGAATCTTCTATGTCTATATAACGATGATCGTTTCCTTAGATAGAAGCTTCGTGCTCAACTCATGTAAGCAGTCAATACATTATTGTCTCAGTTATCTTCAGATCTCAAATCTAGTAATAGTGATTACTGTTTGATCTCTGTATATATCTTGTGTTGTTAAAGAGACAATCATTACACTTTGAGCATCACTCTTTCATAAGATATCAGAGACGTTCATTCTCTTCAGTCATGTCTAGTCAGTCAGAACGAGTCACGCTCAGTCAAGAAGCGAGCATCTTCAGCGCGAATAAGATCAAGATCTCAACATCGAACTTGTATCACGACGATCGAAATAAACTCGAAGCTTACCTAGTACAGATAGAGTTATACGTCAAACAACATTCATTTCAGTTCAAGTTCATCGAGAACAAAGTACTCTTTGCATCTACCTATCTAAGAGATAATGCATTCACATGATTTCATCATTATCTAACGAATTACCTGCAGAAGAAATCAGGAAAACGAAAAGAGAAAATCAACAAGATATTTCGTGATTCTCAGGCGTTTGAATTACGCTTAAGAAGAGTATTTGAAGACATTGACAAGAAATGTACAGCGAAACGACAGTTGTACAACCTGCGGCAGAAGATCTTCGCAGCAACTTATTCAGTCAGCTTTCAGCATATTGCAATAAATATGAAATGAGACGATGCAGCTTTCACCAGTCAGTTCTATTAGAAACTGCGAAAGAAAGTCAAGAATGAAATTGTCAGAATCGATAAATTCGTTGACTTGCAGAAGATGATATTCAGAGCGATGATCATCGATAACAGACAGTACGAAAGACATCTGAAAAAAGGCAAAGAATCGACTATGTCAGTAGTATTGAGTCGAAAGTTCAAGAAGAAACGACGACGATCATACTACGATTCTCAATCTATGAAGTTAGACGCAACTCGAAAGATATCGACGAATGCTCGCGATAAAACAGTTCAACAGAGCAAGACATGTTACACATGTGAAAAGCTGAATCACTACTTCAAAGATTGTACTCAGAACAAGTACAAGAACAAGTCAAAGTCTTATGATAAGTAAGACAGATCTTTCGCAGCAACAAAAGAAGATCAGAAAGACAAGCATTGAGCTTTGTCGTGAACAGCATGTTACGAGAACAACTGTTGCACTCATCTGAGCGATAAGAAAGATTCTGAATGATACTCAAAACTCTCACGAAAGAATCGTTTCTACGCAGCAACTCATCGTCAATCAGAAGTACATGATGAGAATAGTGATGAAAGTTCGTTCACTATGATCGCGAAATCAGAGATTCTCGACAGCGAAGCATATGACTCGGACAGGTCGAACAGCACTGAAGAAGCTATTCGTCAAGCAGTCGAAGAAGAAAGTCGACTTAGCGAAATCTTATGAGCATTCACTATCGCAGCAGAAGATGCTCTCGATCAAGAAAAAGATCGTCTTGAAGTAAAGAAAGATCTCAAGAAGCTTACGAGTCAAGCAAGCTTCATAAGCATGTACAATGAATTGTACACTCTCTTTAGACAGAAAGAGAAAGATTTTTCACAGCGAATGCAACAGATCAAAAATGATATACATCAAGCTATCTATGACACTATGCAAGATGAGTTGATCGCATCGCGCAAAGACATTCGATATCATGACATAGTCATGAAGAAGTCACTCACAGAGATCAAGTTCATCAAGCAAGAGAAATATGTACTTTTCGATGAAGATCACATATTCAGAGAGCTTAGACAGATGACAGAAGTCATCAGAAAGAGATTTGATCTATGTGATTCGAAGAAATATTCACTTAAGAAGATCAATTCAGATCGATTTCAGTACATAGAACAAATACTGAAGAAAAGAGCTTCTAGTTCAAAAAACTAGAAGACTCTTCGATCGACAGATCATTGAAGAAGTCTAGTCGAAGATCGAAAATTGAAAGCATATTTGTCTTCATCAATGACTCGTCGCAGTTACGAGTCTGAGTCAGAGTTAATGATCACGCAGCACGACTATTCATAGACAGCGACTGCACGAAGAATTACATATTCTCAGAATTTGCTAAAAAAGCGCAAATATCTACGCAGAAGAAGAAAGAATCTTACAATCTGCGAAACTTCGATGAAACACTCATGAAGTACAATAATGAACTAATAGATCAAGAAACTCAACTCATTCATTTGAGACTCGAACGACATTGAAAGAAGTTACGTTTAGATGTTACGAAGCAGTCAGGCAGTGATATAGTTCTAGACATATCATGACTTCATACGATCAATTCAATGATTGATTGAGTCAACGAGACAATCGCATTTCTAGATACAGAAACGACGCGATTGCATTCGATATTGAAGTCATCACAAGATGTGAAGATATTCGTTATGACGAGCGAAGAAATGCGCGAAGAGTTCAGAGAAATCAATGACGCACAGATGTTATGAAGCAGAGAGATTCAGAGCGATCACTCGAAGAATTTCGCTATCGCTATTATCTCTAAAGAATATCAGAAATACAAGATTCTGTTTGAGAAAGAAAGTGATCAGAAGACACTACTCAAACATCAATCGTGAAATCACAAGATTAAGCTCGTTGACGACAAGAAACTCACGAAACAGTTCATTTATTCATTATCAACAGAAAAGCTCGATGCTTTGCAACAATATCTGAAGAAGAACATGCGAAAGAGATTCATTAAAGAATCGCAGTCGTCAGCAGAATACTCAATTCTGTTTGTTTCAAAATTGAATGAAAGTCTAAGACTATGTGTCGACTATAGAGCACTGAATAACATCACGATTAAAAACATCTATTCGTTATCGCTCATAGCAAAACTGCAGAATAGATTGCAGAGTGCACAGTGATTTACGAAATTCAATATACTCGAGACATTCAATCGAATACGAATTAAAGAAGAAGACGAGTGAAAGACAGTCTTTTGCACTCAACTAGAACATTACGAGTATTTGATCATGTCTTTTGACTTAATCAATGCTTCAGTCACGTTTCAGACTTTTGTGAATAACGTACTACGACGTTATCTGAATCAATTCGTCATAGTATATCTGAATGATATATTAGTATACTCGAAGACGAAGAAAGAACATGTGCAACATGTTAAGAAAGTTCTACAGACTTTGAAGAAAGTTGATCTGCGCATCAAGTCAGGAAAAAGTGAATTTCATGTACAGAGTGTACAGTTTTTGAAATTCATAGTCACGTCTCAGAGTCTGAGAATGAACTCAAAGAAGATAGAAGCTGTTACGACTTGATCGACGTCAAAGTCTAAGATCGAAGTTCAATTCTTTCTAGAATTCGCGAACTTCTATAGATGCTTTATAGAGAAATACTTCAGAATCGTCTCGTCACTTACGAATCTTACGAGAAAGAATATATCGTTCGTGTGAACTGAGAAAGCAGAAGAAGCTTTCAAGAAGCTGAAGAAATTGTTCATCTTTCAGTCAGTACTGATCATGTTTGAATCAGAAAAACTCATTACGCTTGAGACAAACGCATCAGACAAAGCTATTGAAGCATGTATCAGTCAATCAGACGATAAGAAACGTCTGCATCTCATTGCATTTCACAGTAGAAAGCTTACAGACGCTGAATTGAACTATGAGATACATGACAAGAAGCTGTTAGCTATTGTCGACTCTTTCAAACAATGAAGAGTGTATCTGAAAGAATCTAGACATCAGGTTCAAGTATATACAGATCATAAGAATCTGCTATACTTCACGATCATGAAGATTCTAAATCGAAGACAGATTAGATGATCAAAAGAGTTGTTGTCATACAACTTTCAAATTCAATATCGAAAGAGATCTGAAAACTTGAAGATCAATGTCTTGAGCAGAAGAGCAGATCACATGACAGATAAATCACAGGTAAATCAGACTATCTTGCAAGAGAACTCAGACGATTCAATTGTCTACAATAGACAAAACGCAGTCACTTTACGAATCAACAACAGAGATCTTGAGAAACGAGTAAAGCTAGAGCTAGCGAAGAACTCAGTCGCGCAAGATATTATAGAAAATATCGAAAACAACGCGAACTTTGAGATTATCAATGAAATACTAACATTTCAAGATCTGATCTATGTTTCAACAAGATGCAGACAAGAGATGATATACGATCATCACAGATCAATGATACACGAACATCAGAATTCGAATAAAATCATTGAGAGAATATCTAGAATCTACTATTTCTCAAAGATGAGAAAACAGATAGAAGATATTATCAGAAAGTGCGATGTGTGTGTTTGTATGAAACACAATCGACACAAACCTTATGAACTTTTGAAAAGCTTCAGCACATCAGATCGTGCATGAAAAAGCATAGCTTTGAACTTCATAGTCAAGCTATCTAAGTCAAAGAAAAGAGTCATCGAAGCAATCTATGACTCTATCTTGATTATAACAGACAGATTAATCAAGTATGAATACTTCTTGTCATACAAGAAAGCAACATTCGCAGAAGATTTGACTTACACGTTTCTAAAAACGATTGTAGAAAATCATGAATTATCAGACGAGATAATTTCGAATAGAGACAAGCTCTTCATCTCGAAATTCTGAAAATTCTTGATGAATCAACTAGAAATTCATCATAAGCTGTCAACAGCTTATCATTCGCAGACGAATGAACAAACGAAAAGAATGAATCAGACACTGAAACAGTATCTCAGATGCTATATTAACTATAGACAGAATGATTGAATACAGCTACTATCAGTAGCACAGTTGACTTTCAATAGCGCAACAACGAAAGTAATCAGTATGTCATCATTCTTTGCAAACTACGAATTCGAGTCAGAAACTCTCAAGAAATCACGTGAATTTGCACAATTAGCTCAGAAAGCTACGCTACAGATAGAACAATTGCAGCTGCTACAAAAAGAATTACAGAAGAACATACAGTTTCTTAGCAAATGCATGACTCTGTATGCAAATAAAAGAAGAGATAGAGAATCTACTCTTAAGAAGAAGAACAAAGCGTATCTACTAAGACAAAACATCAAAACGAAAAGATCAAGTAACAAATTGAATCACACAAAGCTAGAATCTTATAAAGTTCTAGAGATCAAAGAATCGATCAACTACAAGTTAGACTTGTCAGCATCTATGAGAATACATTCAATATTTCATATCTGTCTTTTGAAGTCTGCAGACTCGAATACATCAATTCAAACAGAATCTTCAGAAATTGACTCAGAGAGTCAGAACATCGAATACGAAGTAGAAGATATACTAGATCAGCAAGACATCATAGATCAGCTTCATTGATTGATCAAGTGAAAAGATTATGATCATATCGAGAACACTTGAGAATCAGAAAAAAATCTCAAGAACTGTCAGAAGCTTCTTCGACAATTTCAGCAAAGAAATTCGACAATCAGTCGAAATCAGAAGAGATTTCGAGCTGTTCGAAATCGACGTTAAGAAGAAGATCACTAATAGACGACTCGATCATTCGACGACGTTCGTTCTTCTTGAGTTCTTCAATATTCTTGAACTTTCGTTGCATCATATTTTTTCAGCGAGACTCAATCAATTCTTGTTGCTTTTGCAGATGAGCTGCTTTAGTCAGAGTCTCACTCAGCTCAGCACGAAGACGAGCTCGTTTCTTACGAACTCGCTCTCATTCAGTCTCTGAAACGATCAGATCGCATTTGCGATCTAGATGCACACACTCGACACAACGATCGAAGTCAGTGTCAACACGACACTTCACAAAACGATTGAAACAGTGATTGCAGAGACGCATAACTGAACTATCGTTATGACGAAGTTTCTTCGAAAGACGACGACGCTTTGCGACAGAACTCGACGGTTTGAATACTTGATTCAAATACATAGAAACGATGATTTCTGAGAACAGAAATCTTGAAGAGAATCTAGTGTTAGAACACGACTCGAGTTGAGATAGAAACTACGACAGAATAAGGCGTAGTTCACAGCATGATGAACTCTGAGCTAGTAAGATCATGATCACATGCTAATGATTCATTATATGAAATTATTGAAATCATGAAGCGACTCTCATGATTCAGAATCTGAGTCGACGAAGTCATTCAGCAACTCAGACGATCGCACGAATCTTTTATGTCTATATAACGATGGTCGTTTCCTTAGATAGAAGCTTCGTGCTCAACTCATGTAAGCAGTCAATACATTATTGTCTCAGCTATCTTCAGATCTCAAATCTAGTAATAGTGATTACTGTTTGATCTCTGTATATATCTTGTGTTGTTAAAGAGACAATCATTACAAAAGTTCACTCGATTACGAGAATCATGATAAAGAATCTTCGTGAATTGCTCAAGAATCAAATCGATCTATAGATTCAACGATAAAAAATCTTCGTTGTTTGCTAGAAAATCAATCAAATCACTCAATAAACAAATCTCATCTTCTTTGTTGAAGATTGAATCTCATTTCATACGTCTTTCTTCTTCAATCATCAAGCATCATCATTCATTCAACTCTCTTTCAAACAAATCTCATCATGTCTAGTCATTCGTTTACTGAAGAGCGTTCTGAGAAATTTTGAACTCGTTTCTCTCAAATCTCTGATGCTGATTCATTGAAATCACGCACGAAATCATCAAGTGCTGCGTCATTCATTCATGAAGATGATGAATCATTCACTGAAACGATAATACTCTTCGTATTCTACAAAATCTGAAAGACTTGAAGTCTAGCTCTTAATAAAGAAACAGATCAACTCTACAAGTTAAATAAACAACAAGAAGACGAAATCAAAGAGTTGAAAACAAGACTTCAAACTAAAGAAAACACTTCTTCTGATTTCATCTACTCTGAGCGTTCTAGATCTCAAAAAATACCTGATTCTTCGCTGTTTACTGATGAAAAGAATTCTACTTGAAAGAATTGATATGAAAAAATTCAGAATAAACTAGAGATCAACGTTGATCTCTTTTCTAATGAACGAGTCAAATTGAGCTATGTACATTCTAGATTATTCGATGACGCAGCAGAGATCACTCAAGCTAGACGCGAACGTGATTGTGTCAATTTCTATAGAATCGTCGAAGATTCTTTGAAAGAGCTAGCTCAGTTGTTCAATGATTCAAATAAGAAAGTCAACTTTCGTAGAAAATACTACAACTTGATTCAAGAATCAAAGAAATTCAGCGAGTTTTATACTCAGTTTCAATGACTATCTTTCTATCTAGACTATCACGAAAAGCAACTGATCATTGATCTGAAAGATAAAATACATCTTCATCTTTGATTCATTTGAGTAGATTAACTAGTTCAATCTGATTCTCTAAAAGAAATTCATTTCTATCTGATTCATTTGAATAATGATCAGCGAGTCATTCAAGAGATCAAGAACAAGCTCAAACGCGTCGATGATATTTCAAAGACTATCTTTCATAAAGCGACTGTTATCACTCAATCAGTCGATCATTCGAAGTCTGATCATCTAAAGTCACGCGACGCGATTTTAACTAGCGTCAAAGAAGCAAACATTCTAGTCGAAAGCTGTTTTGTATGTCATAAATCAGATCATAGCTCTAAGAAGTGTCTTGATCGACCTACTAAAATCAGTGCAGTGAACAAAGAATATGATCGCTTCGATTTCAATTCAAATTTCGATTCAAAAAACTAGTCATCTCTTCAAAAGTCATCAAAGAAATAGAGATTATATCTTTGTGCAAACTAGATGAAATTCTATCGAAAGAGAATTACTTTGAAAAGTCATTTTTAATTGATGCTCATCTCATCTCTCAGAAACGATCTTTCAGTCTTTGTTCTCTAATAGACAGTGATTCAGTCGTCTACACGATCATACATTTCAATCTAGTCAATAAAGTATGCGAGAAACTGAAAATTCAATCTATATCACTGGCAAAAGAGAAGCTAATAAGAGATTATGATGAAAAGATATTTAAGAAGACAATCACTCATAAAATTCTATTCAATCTCATCATCGAAAGTCATAAGAAATTGACTGTATCAATGTTGATAGCTGATATCGATCATCATGAAGTCATATTGAGTAAGCTCTGAATGAACAAAAACAAAATATTACTGAATATGCAAAACGACGTCATTGTTTTTTCGAATCAATTGAATACTTCTATTTCGATTTTTTCGATCTCGCTCAATTCAAAGCATTCAAGTTGATCGCGATCAACTTCGTCTTCTTCAATCACTCAGACTAAGATCTCTACGATGCTCAAACAATTCATTTCAATCACTGCTCAGAAAGAGTCATTCTCGATTCAAAGCATAGATGTCGCTTTGTTCAAAACATTGTTGAATCATTCAAAGAAGAACAAGATCAAAGTCTTTGCTTTATTCATGATGAACATTAATAGAGAAATCAAGTACAATACTCAGTGCAATTTGAATGCTCTAAACGTCTCTTCAATCAATGAAACGACTCAGAATTTAAAAGACATTAAAGCAAAGCTGTCTTTGAAATATCACGAGTTTCTAGATGTTTTTGATCGAGCTCAATTGAATAAACTACTCTCTCATTGCTTCTACGATCATAAAATCAAGCTCACTAGTGATTCAACGCTTTCTTGCTGTCGAGCATATTGAATGTTCTCTGTCAAACTTCTGAAAGTAAAGAAGTATTTGAACGAGAATCTGTCAAAGAGATTCATTACTTTCAGTCAGATTCTCTATTTCTCTTCGATTCTATTCATTCTCAAAGCAAATGAAGATCTTTGATTCTGTGTGAACTATTGAAAGCTAAATGTCATTTTCAAAAGAAATAGATATTCTCTATCGTTGATAGACGAGATCATTGATAAAATAGTGAGTTGCAAGCATTTAACTAGATTGAACATCATATCAGTGTTCAACAAACTTCGAATGCACTTCAATAACGAGAATTACATCACTTTTATCATTGCTTTAGAAGCATATAAATATAAGATGCTATCATTCAAACTGACTAATGAATCGATCTTCTTTCAGCAATATATGAATGACGTTTTATGAAACTTTCTGAACGACTTTTGTCAAGTCTATCTAGATGACATTCTCATCTATAGCAAAACGAGAAAGAAACATAAAGATCACGTCAAACTAGTATTGAAATGACTACGCGAAGCTGAACTGCAGATGAATATTCGAAAGTGCAAATTCAATGTAGAAGAGACTGTCTTTCTAGAAGTCATTGTATCTGAACTAAATCTTCGTATGAATCTCAGCAAGATGACAGTCATAGTCAGCTGAATCACTTCGATCAATCTAAAAGAAATTCAGAGCTTCGTGAGATTTGTTAACTTCTATCATCGTTTCATTAAGAACTTCTCGAAGCTAGTCAAATCATTCATTCAGCTGACTAGAAAGAACACGTCTTTTGTTTGAAATGAGATCTGTGTTCAAGCTTTTGACAATCTAAAGAAACAAGTCAGCTCAGTCTCAGTACTTCGTCACTTTGATCTCAAACAACAAGCTATTCTGAAGATCGATGCTTTGAACTATGTAAAAGATGAAATACTATCTCAGTACGATGACGAGAAAGTTTTTCATTCGATGACTTTCTACAGCAAAAGCATGATTCTCGCTGAAATCAATTATCACATCTATGATAAGAAACTGCTAGTCATTATTCGATGCTTCAAACACTGACGATTCGAGCTGAAATGCACTGAACTACTCATTCAGATGTTCATCGATCATCAGACTTTGAAGATCTTCATGAAAAACAAACAGTTGAGTCGATGACAAGTCAACTATCTGAACATTCTATCGAAGTTCAACTTTCAGATCATCTTTAAATCAGGTAAAACAAACACTAAAGTCAATGCTCTAATCAGAATGTCTCTAGTGAACGTTTCTGAATCAGCTCAGCGTCTTGAAGATTGTTTTCAGACTATTCTGACTTTCAATAAAGTCGATATTCTATCTGTTGAATCGAAAGCAAATCTCTATCAATGAGTACATATGATCAATCAAACAGATGAGCTCTGCAATGAATATAGACAAGCTATGAATGAGAACAAACTCAAATTTCATATCACTAAACTGAAGAACTGCGAAATCATTGATGACGTTCTATTTAGAAAAGATCTACTGTGAATCTCTGAGAACATGCACACGAAATTACTACAAGAAGTGCATGATCAATCTTCAATCTCTCATCTCAACAATAAACGAATCATCGATCTAGTTCAGCGTTTCTACTATTGATCAGATCATTGAGTTACTATTCGATGATACATTCAAAACTGTCATGCTTGTCAGCAAAGCAAAGTCTTTAGAAATAGCATCAATGAACTTCATCATTCTCTTTTGATTTCACAGAAACGCTGAAAAGATATAGCTATGAACTTCATCACTGAACTACTTCTGTCAGAAGACTATAACGTCATTTGCACAATCATATGTCATCTCATCAAAGAACATCACTATGTTCTCTCTCATTGAGAAGACGATGACATCTCAGTCGAAGAAACGGTTTGAATCATGCTATGAAACGTCTATCGACTGCATGATCTACTCAGTTCTATTGTTTTGAACAGAGACTTTCAATTCATATCAACTATGTGAAAAAGTCTTTGCAAGCGACTGAGAATCACAGCTAGTTTATTCACAGTCTATCATTCTGAGATCAATGATCAATTGAAATGAGTCAATCAGAACATTGAATGCGAACTTAGAATTTATTGCAATTACATGCAGAACGACTGAGTTAAATGAATATCTATGATGAAATTTAGCGACAATTTCAATATTTTCTCGATCACTTCAATGATTTTCTTCTACTTCAATAAAGAATTTCACTCTTGAATGAGTTTCAATTCAGATACGACTGACTATGAAACAACTCATGAACAACTTGAAGCTAGAAAAGCAAATGATATTGTCATTTGAATGAAAGAGCTACTGAGTTTCGATCATCAACAATTGAAAAAGACGAAGCTGATCATTGAAGTTCAGATCAATAAACATAGACGAAACATCACATATGAAGTAGATAACTGAGTTTGACTATCTTTCAGAAATGTCAAGACAACAAGACTCTGCAAAGATTTGAAAGATAAACAGCTAAATCTCTATCAAATCATTGCTAAAATAGATATCTTTTATCATCTTTGTTACGATTCTAGCTACGCATCTTCGTTGATAGCTATGTTGACTATTCTGAGAACTATCGCCGATCGCTCGTCGCTAGAGCATAGACTTGTTTCGAAGTCAACTCTATTCAGAGTTAGCTTATGTTCTTCTGAGTCATATAAATAGCCGACCCTTCCCTTCTAGATACTTTTCTTTCTTAGCATTTATATACTCGTTACATTACACTCATATGACTCGCTCTATGCTGATTTCTAACAATCTTCATTTATCAATCAGCATGAAGCATCTGCATTTCATATTCAGCTCAAAGCTACTATGATCATATTCAGAAGACTCTCTATCAGAACAACATTCAGAATCACTCAGATCAATCACTATTGAAGACGATGAACACTGAGAGATAAATAATATATTGAACTTCAGACGTTATCGAGGTTGAATACAGTACAAAGTCAAATGAAAAGATCTAGATAAAGACGACGAATGATACTATGTTGATAAAGAGAAATTCAATGACTCAGAGAAAGTTTTGAACGAATTTCATAAGCTATATTCAAGCAAATCGCGCTAAATATCGGAATAACTATCAACAAAAGCGAGCAAAGAAACTACATTTATGCAAACATGAATTTTCGAAGAAGAAAATAATGTTACGAGCGTATCAAGACTGATTAGAACTAGTCAATGATTTAGTTGAGATCTGATCTAAATCTGACTCAGATTTGACTCAGATATAACTCAACACTCTTTTTCTTTCTCAACATCTTGTTCATCTACATCATCTTCTTTTCATGTTACAAACACATCTCTTTCAAGTCTAGCGCAGTCTCTGAACATTACATAAATAAAAGCTCTTGTATCAATCTTCTTCTGTATTCTTAATATTCAGTTATAGCTATCTCTAAAGATCAAGCACTATCAATTCTGATCTTCATTGATTGTATCATTTAGACACGATTCTGACATTTATAAGATGACATGAAATGAGCTTGCTGCAATATGAAACTATCTAGACAGCATGCTAAAGAAGAAATGAATTTGTTCATCAAGTAGTTTTGCAGAAGCATCTGTGTTGTTTGTAAAGAAGTTGAACGAAAGTCTTTATTTATGCGTGAACTATCATGATCTTAATGAAATAACAGTAAAGAATAATTACTCATTGTTTCTACTGTTTAAGACGCTGAATCACTTTGCTCATGCAAGACACTTTATCAAAATTGATATTTGCAACATTTATTATTGCATTCAAATTCGCAAGAGCGATGAATGAAAAACAACTTTTCATACACGCTATAATCAGTTTGAATATCAGATGATGCTCTTTGAGCTGATAAATGCTTCTGTGATCTTTCAGTTCTATGTAAATCACACGCTTAAATCATTCATGAATATTTGCTGCGTGATATATCTGAATGACATCTTAGTATACTTTGAGACGAAAGAGCAGCATTGAGAGCATGTGTGCAAGATTCTTCGCATGCTACTGAAATATTGATTGTATATCAAGCTGTCAAAATGCACTTTCAATCGTAGCAAAGTTATCTTTCTGAAATTCATGATAAAATGAAAGAATATTCAGATGAAACAGTCTTGTATCAATGCAATCACTAGCTGATCTGAGTTCAAGTTTGCAAAGAACATTCTTGTATTCTTAAGATTTGTGAGATTTTATCAACAATTTATAAAAGAATTCTTTCAAATCGTTACGCTCTTAACAGATTTAATCAAGAATGCGAAGAAGAAGATGATGCATTCACTCTTTGCAATAACATCAAAAGCAAGAAAAGCTTTTGAAAGATTGAAAGCAGTCTTTATCAATGCTTTCATTTTGAAACATTATGATTGAGATGCAAATCTTTGCATGAAGATCAATGCATCAAATCGCAAAGTCAAAGACGTGCTTAGTCAGAAGAGCAAGACTGATCAATGACATTTCATTGTATACTATAGTTATAAGTTCAAAGAAGCTGAAGTATGATGAGACATGCATAACAAAGAGCTGTATGCTATAGTTCTCAATTTTAAGAACTGACAACACTATCTTCAGAATAACAAGTGATTCATATGTGTAATAACAGATTACAATAATCTTCGTTACTTTATGATGACAAAGAAGCTCAACGTACGACAGATGCGCTGAGCTGAGAAATTAGCTGCGTTTGACTTTTATATAAAATATCACAAAGACAAATTAAACTCTGCAAATGCATCATCAAGAAGACTTGACATCATGAAATTGAATGATAGCAAAAAGAATAATGATTATTTTCTATCTACTCTGCAAAACAAACTTTGCAATCAAAAATGTCAATCTGAGCTGCTAGAAAATGAAGAAGTTTCAATAGTGATCAAACTCACAGTATTGATGACGCAATTAAATGACATAGTCATTGCAAATACTTGAGTCATGTGTTTGAATGAGAAAGTACTCATCAGATCTTGCAGAATTTTAGACATTGCGTTGTCTTAACTTCTGATTCATCAGATTATGAAGTCAAAAAGATTTTATTTGAAGATGAGTGAATCAATGACTGCATGATTGCTGAAATTACAACAAAGAAACGTCTTTATTGCAAATGAGAAGTGACGTCAACAATTTGCATCTAGAAAGAATGAACTTTCAAAATGAAGTATGAAGAATGATAAATTGCTACGTCGTGATCTTGCAGTCTATGTATTCAATGACTTTGCTACAAGAGATGAGATTCTGCGTATGAATCATGATGATTTTGAAGCAAATCATTTTGCATGCGCTTGTATTAAGACTGCAATAAGAAGAAAATATTATTGATCAAAAATGCTCAAAGAGATGATAAAATATGTTTGCATCTGTTCAGACTGTCAACGAGTGCAAGTGCATCATCATAAACTCTATGAAAAGCTGACGTTTATATCATAAGAAGACGTGAATTCATTTCACATGATGATCATGAATTTCATAACAGACATGCTCTCTGCGAAGAATTTGTACATCGAAAAAACAAGTGATGCTATATTGATAATGATAAATAAGTTGATCAAGCATGCAATTTATATTTCGATGATCAAAGATCTGAACGTCGAGAGACTTGCAAATCTGCTATGACGAAAATTCGTATCTCAGCATGAAATGATGCGAAGCATTATATTGAATCGAGACTCACTGTTTATCAATCATTTCTAAATCACTCTATGTTAACATCTCGAAGCAAAGTGAAAGCTAAGCATTGTGTTTCATTTGCAAATTAATGATCAAACAGAAAGACAGAATCAGATGCTTGAACACTATCTGCAAATGTATTTCAATTACAAGATGAATAATTGATCAGAGCTTTTGTCAATGATGACGTTCACATATAATAACAATGTACATGCTAATATTGAAAAAACTTCACATGAGTTTCTAAAGAAATACATTGCAAGCTTTGCAAAGACATCTGAGAACAGAACTTTAAAGAAAGAGACACTCTTGACTATGAAGTGAGCAGAATGACTACGAAGTATCAGAAAACATTTAATGAGACTATGAAAGCAAATAGCAAAGCAGCAAGCAAAGTATTATAATGCTCATCATAAAGCTGCAAGCTTTCAAATGAAAGACAAAGTGCTTTTGCAAAGTATAAACATTTATACACTTCATTCAAAGAAGAAGATTGATCACAGATAATTGAGATCATTCAAAATATTGAAGAAAATTGACACACAAGCGTATAAGCTTGAACTATCTGAGAGATATGATGCAATTCACTCAATTTTTTATGTCTCTTTATTGAAATTCTGACACTTGTGTGATAAGAATTTGAAGTCGCAGATCATTCTTGTAGAAGAAAAAGAGAAATGAAAGGTAAAAAAGATACTTAATCAGCGAATCAAGAAAGAAAAGATTGAGTATCTAGTTCAATGAGCTGATTCATTTTTCTATGAAAACTTCTGAAAATTAATGAAAAATCTTAGCAATGTGAAGAAGATCATTGAGAACTATGAGACAGAAAGACAAGTACATCAGTCAACTGCAAAGAAGTCAAAGAGAAAAAAAAGAGACAGATCACATAAGAATCACGATTAAAAGAGTATCAAAAGCGCAAAGACGTAAGTTTAAAAAGTTGATACTAAACTACAATTATAAAATCTCATGCAACATATGTCTTCTAAAAAAGAAGATGATAAACGTCATGAAAGAGCAAAGAAAAGAAGCGATCAACGATCGCAAGCAAGAACGTCAAAGTGAAGAAAAGAGTTATTTATTCATCAGTGAATCTCATCATGCACTGCTTGCTTCAGTCAACATTTACAAGATGAAGATGAAGCAATGTGATGACAATGAAAAGTGATGAGAACGAAAGAAGCGAGAATCTTTATTCAACTGTTAAATACAATCTTACATGATTGAAAGAAAAGTCATTCACTCTCTCACTGTCAAAGATGAAGAGTGAGACAAGTCTTGATGCAAGCATTGAGATGATGATTTATTGCTTGCGCAGCATGATGCATCAACAGCTGAAGATGATATAAGATTGAGTTCATCATGCAATTGTGCTTTCTTATGAAGCAATGCTTGCATTTGCAAGCACACTTGATGAAAACATGACATGTGTGAGTCGTTGCTGCGCTCAGACAATGAACGCAGCGACAGCATCAAATCATCTGATCACTACAATTTATCATGCATCAGCAATTATTGAAACACGCAGAAATAAATATGTATATCAAGAATCATGAACTCAGTCTTTAATACAGAAGACGCAAGAGAAGCAGAAAAAGCAGACGTGACAGACGTTACAGCAACAATGACGTGACAAAGAATGTACATTTCAAGAAAATGAGCAGACTTTGCAAGCATGTTAGCATGATCTCAGTGAGCGCAAATGCTGCTACTTATCATGATGATGATGATGATGATGATGTTGATACTGTTATGTCATTCACATTAGCTCATGAGTTGACTTGCATCACAACAACGTTGCAACGAAAGAAGCTCATATCATGAACTGCAAGCTATGCAAAATATGCATAGCAGATCTCATGCTTTATCAGTTCAAAAAAGCAGTACTTACAAAAGAATATGCTGAAACAAGACAAGAAGAAAAGAAAAAAAGAAAGAAAGCACAGTTAAAGAATTGATATCAACAATCTTGCACTAACTTTGTTTATGTTTGTTAGCACGATCAATTCACGACACTTCTACACAGATGTTAAAACGCTGAAGAAGTCATGACTATGCTATCAGTTACAAGAAGACAATATGATGCTATGAAGATTTAAAGATTGAGTCTTTAAGAAAGAATGTAGTTGTGAGAATGCATCTCATTGACTATAAACAACATATGTTTGCAAGACTAGCTTGCAAGATTAGATTGAAAAGACTAGCGAGTGAATAGAAATAATGACTTGACAGAAGATGAAAACTTTGCAAGCTTTTGCTTTCATTTCTTAGCAATTAGTTTTATCATCAATAGAGTGCTATCTTATTATCTTTTACTACACAGTTTCATATAAAGAGATCTTGTTGTCTCATACTTACATTCATATGACTCGCTTTATGCTGACTTCTAACAAACTTCACAGCTCATGCAAACTGACTTTCAATCTTCTTCATATGAGCTTCAATTTTTTCACAACAGCATCAAAGAATTGATTCAATTGTATTCATTAATGTATTTTGTTAATGATGATTTTTCTTCAATTGAAGAAAATTCTTTTCTGTTGAGAAAATCATCATTTAGCTTCATACGTTGTCTTCAAAGCTTGAATGACAGAGACAAAGTCTCAATCAAGCATTCACTCTCGTCAAAGATCTGAAATTGTGCTCACAGTTCAACATATGTGATGTTCAAAAAACATGATATCAGAATTCAGTTATGATGAAGCTTGAGAAGTTTGAGCATCAGAGATGTCTTCATATGAAGCAGCTTTCAATTTCTGAAAATTATTCAGACTTAAGTTGACTTTGTACAAAGATTGTGATGACAGTTGAAAAAAAGCAACATTGAAGTTGAAGTTGTTTTCATATGAAGATTGTAGCATGAGCTGAGAGAAAACAACGATGTCGCTCAAGAAAGCAGCAGAATCATGCAAAATAATGAAAAACTTTTCTGCAAAAAAGTTCTTTATATGATCATGCAATGACTTTAGTTCTAAGAATATATCTGAACATATGAACAAAACACTGAAGTTTGCTCGTGAGTCGCTAGTCAAAACACGAAAGCAAATGATGAAACAAGTCAATAAGCATAGAAAAGAAGTTGATTACAAGATTGAATCAAAGATGTTTCTGAATGAAAGAAACATCATTACAGCAAGATCTTTCAAGAAGTTAAATGACAAAATACTCGATTCTTTCATCAATCTAGATCTCATCGACTCTTCATATAAACTGAAATTATCAGAGTCTATGCATGTTTATGATGTATTTCATTCTGATCTGCTTTGCTCTGTCGTTGATGATTTCTTGTCTGATCAAAAGAATGAATTCTCAGATTCAATAGTGATAAACGACGAAGACGAGTGAAAAATCAATGATATATTGAATTTTCGTTGATATCGAAGATGACTTCAGTATAGAATCAAATGAAATGACTATGATAATGATCTCAATTGATACAACGCTGATGATGATGAATTTATGAACATTCAGAAGATCATTGATGATTTTCATATTCAATACTTGAACAAATTGCGCTAATTAACAATTCAATCAATCATGATTTAAATTAAGCAATCAATCGAGTCAAGCAGAAAATACATTCATGTGAACATGAATTGTTGAAGAGAGAAGATAATGTCACGATTCTAGTCTTGTCAGATTCAATCTTCTAATCTTGTCAGATTTATTCTCACTTTGTCATCTTGATTAGTTTCTATTGAGTCTAGCGTCAACTGAGAAACACACATATGTAATCAGCTTCTTTTCTGTAGCTATCTTTCTTTCTTAGCATTTATCTTCTAGTTAAATGACACTCATATTGACTCACTTTATGCTGATCTCTAACATTTCTTTGAAAGATGACATCACACAGTGATGCTATATTCTCAATGTGTAGAACTCAAGCACACTTTATACAAATTATTTTATCTAGAACTTCAAGATCAGCAACATTTCTTTTGCTTATTTCAATCATTGACAGCTGAAAAGCATCAGTAACAACATCAAGAAGTTGAATAAGTGAATCTCATCATTGTTCTTTAATTTCGCAAAGTCTGTGAGTTCAACAAAATCATTGACGAAGCATCAACAATCATTTCTTTTTTCATCATCTTTTGAATTTTCTCTTCAATAGCAAAGATATACTTAAAAGTTTAAATAGTAAAAGTGATGAGTTCTCGATCAGAATTTGATAACATCTGCATCATCATAAGTGATTCAGCATCAGCAGCATGATGATCATCACATTTGATCAATGTCTTTTGAGCAGATTTATGATACTGTTAGTTGCAGTAATAGTCGTGAAACTTCAAGTGTGACATCACTTACTTTTGCAATGATCTTGACTTAAGCATCAGTTGACTTCATCATCTTATGACTCTCTTTGAGCGTCGCTGTGCATTCACGACTCATGATTTAAATCTCTTACTCTTAAGATACAAATATACTCAAAGTTTGTCAAAAGTAATCATACAATGATAAAAATATGATCATGATTGAAAAAGATGAAGTTGAAGAAAATGAGAAGTTGAAAGAAACTGAAAAAGCAATAAACAAACAACAATTGTTATTCACTCTGATTTACGCTTTATCATCTCAATCACATCATTTACTTGAAAGATAAACAATATTTATATGCTATCTACACGTCATCATTGCTGTCATCTACATCAACTACACATCACATATACTATTTATAATGTCATTTATATGCATTATAATTAAAGACAAATCATCATTCAATCGAAAGTTTCTCTTTTTCTTGTTTTTTCACAGAAATTTAAAGATTTTTATCGAGAGCTTCTAGAATGATGTCACGATTCTAGCCTTCGCCTATTCTTCAACTAGCCTTCGTCTGGTTTCATTCTAATCGAGCCTAGCACAGAGCTGAGAAACACACATATAAGAATCGAGTTCTTTTCTGTAGATACTTTTCTTCCTTAGCATTTATCTATTAGTTAAATGAAACTTCTATGACTCGCTCTAGACCGATCTCTAACAGTAGATAAATGCTAATCAACTACTCTGCTATCGACGTGTAGACGATACGAAATAACCTACTTCGTTTATTCAGAAAATTCGCAAGAAATTCTTCGAATTACTTTCATCAAAACACATCTGCAAATTTACTCAAATTTATCAAACCAATCACTCAACCTTACTACAATCAAATCTATTCTTACCTTTCTCACAATGACACGCGACTCTGAACCAGTCGAGTCACGAACAGCTCGTCTGCTTAGAAGCATTGCTAGTAGACGAGTTTTTCTTATTTCTTTCGATGCTTCAGCGAGATCTCAGAATGTCGCTACTTCATGAAACATCAACACGAATCAACAACTTCGTCAATGAGCTATTGATCAGTCAGACGAGATCATCAAGATGCTGGTCGAGCTAAGAGATCAACGAGACATGGCTTTGAAACTCAACGAGCAATGAATCGATGTTCAAGCCGATCACATCAAGAGACTTGATGAGCTAGAGGTCAATCAAATGACAATAGACACTCAAGAAGAGACTATCGTCGAACTACGAGAGAAAGTCTTGAGTCTAAAAAAGGAACAGCGTTCAGCGAATCAGCCTCGACCTCGTCAGTCTACTGAATCTCGAGCTTCTACGAAATCTCTACCTCGTCAATCTATCGAGAATCATACTCGACGTGACTCGTTCACTCTATTCGATAATGATCATCACAAGTCTTTCAAGTTTTCGAACTCATCTGTATTCATCGACGAAGATGAATCAACATGAGATAGCTGAAGAATCAAGATGAACGACAAGCTTCAGACAAATGTCGATCACTTCGATAATGAGAATATCTGTATTGCCTATGTGATATCTAGACTAGAAGGTGATGCTGCTGAACATATCTTCGCTCGACGTCGACATGACGCTTCGCATTCATACATCTCGATCGACGAGCTATTTGAGCATCTGAAAGAAATATACGATGAACTGAATAGAAATCGAAAGTGTCGTCGCGAGTACAACGCTCTTAGGCAAACAGACAAGCCTTTCAATGTCTTCTACTTCGACTTTATGAAGCTATTCAGCTACCTAGGCTACGACGATCGCATCCTGATGAACGACCTTCAGAATAAGATCAACAATCGCTTGCAGAATGCTCTATCAATCTGTTCAGAGAACTTTACTTCGCTCACTCGCTTAAGAATCTTTCTTCAAGGTGTGAATAATAAACAGCGAGCCAACTATCAGCTACGCAGCCAGCTTCGCACTGCCATCGCCAAAGTCACTGTCGTACCTGATAAACGCGCTGCTACTTCATTGCCAGCAGTGACGACTTCGATAATCGAATATGTCAAGTCGACTATCTTTTCTACCCCTGAGTCAGTCAGATCGTCTATCGTCTGCTATATCTGCAAGGCCCCAGATCACTTATTCAAGAACTGTTCTCAGAACAAGATCGACATCTCGACATCTCATGCATTCACTCCTCGCCTACATGAAATCGTCATTTCGAAGAATAAAGAGGATGAGAAAATGTCTTCTTTCGAAGATAGCGAGGCAAAAAACTAGAAACTTTCATCAAAGACGCGATGAAAGATGTGTTAATTTCTTCAACGACGAGCATGTCAGATGATTCTTTTGCTTCTGAATCTTTGATTACTGAATGTGTACTTTCTAGCAATGAAATTAGTTACTCATTGAAGTCATTGATAGACATCGAAGCTGCTGACTATTCGTTCATTGATGAAGTGATCGCGCAGATTGTTTGTGATCAGTTGCAAATCGAGCCTCTGACTTTGATCAAAGCGAAGTCAATTCGAGAATTTGACGATCATTATGCTAAGAAACTCATTACTCATGCCATCTATTCGAACCTGACTGTTCAAGATCATACGGTTGACACAGCTTCTATGTTGATCACTCGATTAGATCAACATCAAATGATTCTCGAAAAAACATGAATGAACAAAATCGGCCTAGTAATAGATATGCGGATCGATTCTCTTCGATTTTCGAATTTCACCCCTAGTCAGAAATCGATTGTTCTACCCTCAAGTCATAGAACAATCACGAAACAGAAGAGCTTGACTTCTACTCATATACTAAAGAGATCTTTCACTTTCGTTACCCCTCAATTCAGTCAGGAATCACTTTCTTTCAGTCAAAAGAAGAGCTCGACCGAACAGTTAAAATCGCGCGACGCGGCTTTAACTAGCGCCAAAATTCCTAAATCGACGTCAGGTTCAACGAACATAGCAATGATAGGGGCAGCGACATATAGAATGTTAGTCAAACGTTCAGACGTCAAGACCTTTGCTGTTACCGTCTCGAAAATCGATCGACTCATAACTACAGCTGAAAACAAGCCTGAAGGAGTGAATCTGCATGAGCTTTCCCATGCTGAAGCTCTCGAGCAAGTCAAGGCCAAGCTTCTCTCTGAATATCACGACTATCTAGACGTCTTCGATCGAGCAATGATCGACCAGCTACCATCGCATCGTTTCTACGATCACAAAATTGAGTTGATCGATGAAGAAACGCTCTCGCGAAGCAGACTATATCAGATGTTCGATCACAAGCTTCAGAAGATAAAGAAGTATCTGATCGAACATCTGAACAAAGAGTTCATTTCCTTCAGCTTCGCATCATACGCCTCGCTCATCTTGTTCGCTGAAAAGAAAGACGAAAGCCTGCGTTTCTGCGTCGATTACAGAAAGCTCAATGCTTTGACCAAACGAGACCGCTATCCTTTGCCCTTGATAGACGAGACTCTCGCTCGTATACAAGAAAGCAAATACCTGACCCGATTGAACATCATTGCCGCGTTCAATAAACTGCGAATGCACTCAGGTAGCGAAGATCTGACTATCTTTATCACCTCCTTCGACTCATACAAATATCATGTAATGCTCTTCGAATTAATCAACGGATCGACGTTCTACCAACACTATATGAACGACGTGCTGTTCGAATATCTTCATCAGTTTTGCCAGACCTACCTAGATGACATTATCATCTACAGCAAGACCTTGAAGAAACACAAGCGACATGTACGATTGATCTTGAATAGACTACGAGAAGCTGATCTACAGATAGACATCGATAAATGCGAGTTTCATGTTCAGAAAACCATCTTTTTGAAACTTTTGATGTCAATCGAGAGACTTAAGATGAATTCACGAAAGGTACAAGCAGTAGTTGATTGACCTACACTCAATAACCTCACCCAGATGCAGTTCTTCATTGACTTCTGCAATTTCTATCGACGCTTCATCAAGAACTTTTCAAAGATTGTTCGTTCAATGATTCAACTCACTCAAAAGAAGGTCATATTTGAATGAAATGAGGCTTGCCAGACTGCATTCGACCACATGAAGAGACGTATGACTGAGACTTCTATACTTCGTCACTTTGATCAGACTCGTGAGGCTATTCTGAAAACTGACTCATTCGACTACGTAAACGGCGAAGTTCTCTCTCAATGTGATGACGAAGAAGTACTACATCCGATTGCTTTCTATAGCAAGAACATGTCTTCTGCTGAGTGCAACTACGAAATATACGATAAGGAACTGCTGACCATCATTCGAGCATTTGAGCATTGACGACTCGAACTGAAGTTGACTGACATTTCTATCAAGATGTTCATCGATCATCAAGCACTCACCCCATTGATGAAAGACAAGGAGCTGAGCCGACGACAGATGCGCTGAGTTCAGAAGCTAGCTGACTTCAACTTCAAGATAATGTATCGACCTGGCAAACAGAACATTAAGATCGATGCATTAACTCGTCGAGCTGACTTCGTGCCTAGAGATCCCGACGATGAACGCGTTCGATATCAAAGAACTACTATCCTGACATCGAATCGGATGAAGATCGCTGATCTAGAGAAGAATAATGATCAACCAATCTATAAACAGGTCCTTGAGGCTAATGAAATCGACGAGGATTGTACGCTACTTCGCGAAGCAATAGCAAGAGGCGAAGCACAATGCGAAGGCATCAAGCTGAAGAATTGCCGAGTCCAGGATGGAATCTTATACAAAGACAGTCAGCTATGAGTCCCGTTCAATGAACTTCTGCAAATGAACCTGATTCGTGAGATACATGATCAGCCGTCGATCGACCATCCTGAAATTCTTAGAACAGTGAAGGTCATAAAGCGAAATTACTATTGGCCTTCTATGCGGAAAACGGTAGATCGATATATCCGAAACTGCTACGTATGTCAACGTTCAAAGGCATCAAGGGATAAATCAAACGGCTTGCTTCAACCCCTACCTATACCTGAACAGCGATGGCAAGACATAGCAATGAACTTCATTATCGGCCTACCTGATTCGTACGATTACAACGCTATCCTGACTGTCATCTGCAGATTGTCAAAAGAAAGGCATTATATCCCTTGCACCACTGATGATGAAGGTATCACAGCTGAAAAGACAGCTGAAATGCTGATTCAATGAGTATATCGAACTCATGGTCTACCAAGCTTCATAGTATCTGACCGGGGTCCGCAATTCACCTCTATACTATGAAAGTCCCTTTGCAAACGGCTGAGCATTTCCCTTCGGTTGTCCACCGCCTATCATCCCCAGACCGACGACCAAAGCGAACGAGCCAATCAGGACGTCGAGCGTTACCTTCGATCCTTCTGTTCGTATATGCAGAACGACTGGTCTAAGTGGCTACTCATGGCCGAGTTTGCCGACAATAACGCCTTGTCATCAGCCACCTCCTTGACCCCCTTCTTCATGAACAAGGGCTTTCATCCTCGTATGAGCTTCGACCCTGACACCACCGAGTATGAAAGCACCCGCGAACGCTTGCAGGCCGATCGGGCCAAGGATATATCTGAACAAATGAACAAGACTTTGACCTTCGCTCGTGAAGCTCTGGCCAAAACACGGGAACAAATGGTGAATCAAGCTAATAAGCATAGAAAGGAGGTCAATTACGAGATCGGATCAAAGATGTTCCTGGACGGACGAAACATCGTTACAGCGAGGCCTTCCAAAAAATTGAATGACAAGATGCTCGGCCCATTCCAGATCACTGAGCCTGTTGGCTCATCCTATAAGTTGGAACTACCAGAGACTATGCGTATACACGACGTATTTCATTCAGGGCTTCTTCGTCCTGCCGCCGATGACCCTCTGCCTGGCCAAAAGAATGAACCTCCGGGGCCAATAGTGGTAAACGATGAAGACGAATGGGAAATCGATGATATACTGGACTCTCGACGCTATAGAAGACGGCTTCAATATCGGGTCAAATGGAAGGGCTATGACAACGACCTCAACTGGTATAACGCTGACGGCGACGAATTTATGAACGCTCAAGAGGTGGTTGACGACTTTCATACCAAATATCCAAGAAAAGCGCACTAAGGAACAACATTCATGCGGACATGAATAGTCAAGGGGGGGGGGTAATGTCACGATCCTAGCCTTCGCCTATTCTTCAACTAGCCTTCGCCTGGTTCCATCCTAATCGGGCCTAGCACAGGGCTGAGGAACACACATATAAGAACCGAGTTCTTTCCTGTAGATACTTTCCTTCCTTAGCATTTATCTATTAGTTAAATGACACCTCTATGACTCGCTCTAGGCCGGCCTCTAACAAATGAATCAATGAATGCACATCATCATTTATCAGAGTAAACAACGACATTAAATTATTGAGATTGAGAATGAACTTTTTTAAAAGAAAAGACAATTGTCATGATGAATTGACACATAAAGATTAGATCAGAGACTGAATTGAAGATCAGATCTGAGTTAGCTTTGAAATTCTATGACTTTGTCAAGACATCATTTAAACTACGTCATATCTTCGACTTAATATATCATGAGTTATGTTATGCTCGACTTGATAATGCTTGACAAACTTTCTATAGTCAATCGATTCTCTCGAGTTATCGAGAGCTTCTTAATAATTAGCTCTATCAAAAATATACTCATTCTGTGTCTGCTTAGAATATCACATTGTCATATCACTCTTATAGATCTCGTCTATTCATTTAGTAGACTCAATCATCACAAATCGCTGTCGAGTGAATTAATTAGTGTATTCACTTATTCTATCAATAGAAACAATAGAAACAATAGAATTATCATTCTGAATTCATTTTATTGATGCTATTGTGATAAACAGCTCAACAAAAATCGTCTTTGCATATGAGAATATCACAAGTATCGCAGTCAAAAGTAGTACGCTTTTCTCGCTTGTTATCATTCAAATGTGATGTGATTTCTTTGAGAATTCTTCGTCTTTTAAACGTTGCTATCTGTTCTATCTTCTTACATTCACGACAGTCATCAAGACTCTTTCTTTTTCAGTGATAAAACACAGATTAGAACGATCAGTTTCTAAATCAGTTGAATCAGATACTACGTTGCAGAAAGACATTATCAAGATGAGTCAGAACAATAGAGAGCTTTGTTGACATTGTTTCTATTTACAAAAAATAATGTTTTTGATGAAATCTTATTGAATATGATTAGAGTTAATCTTAAAAATTAATCGAATTCTAACAGCGATTAAAGAGATAGTACTGAAGCAAGAGTTCATTCTGATTGTTGATTGTCAAGTGTTTCATCAGATGACTCAACATCAAAACTTTTCGATCTCGCACTATGTTTTTGACTGTGTTGACTCATGCAAGTCGTTTTCTTTCGTTCAAACTATCATCGTTTCTTTTTCTTTCGCTTAAACTATCATTCTGATTTTTACAGTTTATTGAAGTCATTATATGTACATCAGGTGATCGAAAATCACCTGATTGACGATTGAAATTTTCTTACCTGTTTATCTGTTTACTCGTACATATCTGCATCTGTCATTACCTTCATTGTACGCGTATATATCAATCTTTATCTCTTTTTACGATCGTTTTTCATGTCTCAACGCATCTGTACTCGCTGTGCTCATAATCGTCTCATTCATGAATTCATTGCTTCTAATTCAACGTGTGTTTTGAATCTTTGTTCATCTCTGTTTATCGATTTACCTGTTTATTCATACACACTGTATGCTTCGTACATGCTTCATAGCACATGCTAATTAGTTCAATAGAAAGCACTCTTCATGACTCGATATCAAACTCTCTATCAAACTCTCTATCAAACTCTCTACCAAACGTTCTATCGAACGCTCTACCAAACTCTCTACCAAACTTCCTATCGAACTCTCTATCAAACTCTCTACCAAACGCCCTACCGAATTCCCTACCAAACTCCCTATCAAACGTTCTATCGAACTCCCTATCGAACTTTCTACCAAAAGCCCTACCAAACTCCCTACCAAACTCCCTACCAAACGCCCTACCAAACTCCCTATCGAACTCCCTACCAAACTCCCTACCAAACTCCCTACCAAACTCCCTACCAAACGCCCTATCGAACTCCCTACCAAACTCCCTATCAAACTCCCTACCAAACTCCCTACCAAACTCTCTATCGAGCTTACCTGTACATACTGTATGCTTCGTACATGCTAATTAGCTCGATAGAAAGCACCCTTTATGGCTCGATACCAAACTCCCTACCAAACTTCCTATCAAACTCCCTATCAAACGCTCTATCGAATTGTTATAAAGAAGAGCTTGGAATAACGATAACGGATTCTCTACATCCCATTGACTTTCTCATTGACTTCCCCATTGGCTTCCCCATTGGCTTCCTCATTAACTTTCTCATTGGCTTCCGATAGACCACATATGAAGCACTGAATAGGTCACATATGGAGCACTGAGTATATCACATATGAAGCACTGAATACGTCACATATGAAGCACTGAATATATCACATATGAAGCACTGAATACATCACATATGAAGCACTGAATACGTCACATATGAAGCACTGAATACGTCACATATGAAGCACTGAATATACTACATATGGAGCACTGAATATATCACATATGGAGCACTGAATATACCACATATGGAACACTGAATACGTCACGTATGGAGCACTGGATATACCACATATGAAACACTGAATACGTCACATATGAAGCACTAAGTAGGTCACATATGAAGCACTGGATAGACCACATATGAAGCACTGAATAGATCACATATGGAGCACTGGATATATCACATATGAAGCACTTAATACGTCACATATGAAGCACTGGGTAGGTCACATATGGAGCACTGAATATATCACATATGAAGCACTGAATACGTCACATACGAAGCATTGAATATACTACATATGAAGCATCGGAAGGGCAGTAGAGTTGATTTTACAAATCTGTTTTTGCACTTTTAGGAGATTCGCCACTAAATTTGGTGGGGCTCTCGGCAAATTCTAAAAAACGGCACAGGTTTCGCAATCAACGATATCTAATTAAAAAGACGTAGAATAGTGCAAAGCAGTTTCCATCGGAAATGGCGACCCCCTCGTAATGTTGTAGCCTGTAATGAGCGACGAAAGATATATGACGCTTGGGATATCTTTAGTCTTAGCCTCATAGGAAAACTCACTCAACGTTACGTTTGGAAATACAGTCAAACCTAAAGCCTTGGGGCAGTTCATAGCCACGCTTTTTCCGAAGACCGTTTGTCGTTTATCATTTCTTGATTCTCGATTTCTTTCGATGCATTGCCTCATGTAACGACGCTGGACAGAACTTCATCTGCAGACTTCTCAACCTAAACCCTTGAAATCGATGCAGTCACTTTCAAAAGCCCCCAAGAGGCAGCAGCGACTTTAACAGTTTCCATCTAGATTGAGATCGAAGGTCAGAGTGCCAAGCCCAACTCAAAACTAGGCACGAAGATTGAAGGAAACCTGGACTCGGGGATTTGGCAAGTTTCTTCCAAGTTTCCACTCTGCCATTTGGTCTGGTCTCGCAGAATCTCTCTGGGTGAAATTTGAAAGTGCTACGCGTTCTCTAGCTTTTCCTATGGGACATATCTCCATCTCGTGATTGCTGGCGAATCCCCGGCCTTCGGGTGCGTATTATGAGCTATGATGTGGAGTGTTCCACCCGAATGTCAGATTTGGCGCTGAAGAGAACCATTCAATACTGCTGCTGGCCCAGTCTTGCAAGGACTAGTGTTGCGGTTGGTTGGTCCGTCACGCAGGCACGGATACTAGAAAAGACTATAAGAGCAAGACTCTGGTGGTTCCCTGCAGCATCAGGCCCAGTCACAAACATCGAAGAAGGAGATTGTGTGGAGCAGATGACTTTATACCAAGGACGGCAGGGAAAGGTAAAGAAGGCTCGGATTTCTATCTTAGGGCCACCTTGCATTCTGCAATCTCTGACAGCACACGTCGATGGAGGCAGTGGACCGGAAAGGACTTTCCGCATGATATTAAGCAGCACGATTGGTACGACCCCTTTCTTATATGTACACCCACTTCCAAACTTGGAAGGGTGGAAATACTCAGCAGCGGAATTTCGATTTCCAATGGACCTGCTTCCATTTACAACTGCGGAGAAAATAGGACAGTAGCAGTATCGTATTCTGGCGACATCAACCTCGCTGTCCTCGACCTCTCACCCTTGTTTCACCTCTTATCCATTACTCCTATCCCTACCTCTTGGGCCGCCATCGGCGTTAATCGTCGCTAGCACACCGAGAGGGCTCGGATTGCGTAGATTCATACGGCTACTAGGAACACATCGGTAGAGACATGATGGCAACAACCACGACGGTGACGGAGACGACGAGGACCAGAAAGGAGGAATGAACGCGTCGGGCTTCCGGGTGGATACTCTCCTCTTTCTCGAGTTGGAAGGGTCGTGTACATGCAATGATGTAAGAAAAGAGCCGAAGAGAGGGGGAGGGGGGCATTTACGACTGTTACCTGCGATAACCACGCATACGGCGGTTTCCAGTCATCATAACGCTCTCCCCCTTCTTTTCACTTTTTCAACCTGTCCTATCCTTTACATCTTAAAAATCATACGCCTGAAATCTCGAAGTTTTCATAAAATCTCTTCTTTCAAGAACAAACCGTCGAGCCAGAGTACCGCCAATGATTATCTGCAGACTTGTCAATGAAGTAGACTAAAGTGTTTAATGGTGACCTATGCACGCTCGCGGCCGTCTCTAAGTGCGTCTCGACTATGACTTTATGCCTGGACCGCCGTGGACTATCAGAGCTGGCCGCTGGCGATGTGTACATATACATAGCAGCAACCTCTCACCGATCTCCCTTCTTATATCACAACTGCAGAGTTTTCTTTCAAAGCATCCACTACCCACCCATCAGCGGAAAGCCTTCTCACACCAATCTGAACACTGTAGCCGTGTTGTATCGAACCGCGTTTCCTAATCTTACCGCGACTAAGACAACCAACGTCCAAGCTTCTTCTATCCTGCCTCTAGATATCCGAGTACGCAATTATCTCATATCTCACATGCCTGGTCAAATTGTTCATAGTTCAGTGTACTCACGATAGACTGTGGCTTGATCCCTAGCTTCTACCGCCTGGGTAGAAAGCTCGGATACGATACTTTTCTTGATTCAAGATCCATCACTACACGGAAGAGCCATGGTAGTCAGTGATGAAGATCAGAGCTGTCATAACCAAGAAACTGCTCTTGATTGTGCAGGCAAGTATGTGCGAAGGCTTATATTCAGAGGCTCATGACTGTTGCGAAGAATGCAAGTGGCACGACCTGCGCCGCACCTCTCCAAGTGGTCTTCAAAGGTTAAATCTTATGATCGATAATCTGCGAGACTAGTCTTTAAGGGTGCACAGCCATCCAGTGATTGAAGTCAGCGAAGCCTTCCGGTTTGGTCTGCACCCATAGGAGGGTAGGCAGGGGCATGTCCCAGGCTTCCTGCAGAGGGCTTGGTAGGCACGGCCCAGGTTATTGAAGCTATTACGAGGTCTGAACGATTGCTACCGCTGAAAGAGAGATCGGGAAATTACTAGTGGTGTATGCCTGCCTGGGAACCCAGATTTGCAAGGGTCTTTGTGATTGTCGTCGCGGCGAACCTGTCTCTTTACGGCCTCATATATAGCGCCAATCGAAGCAAGGTATTGCAAGATGCGGCCTAATCGCCCGGTTCATCGTGGCGGTGGATTCCGATACTGTTTGCAATGGCGTTACTCAGGAGGACTGGAGCAGCCCCCGTTTTCTGCGCTAGTTGCTCGACGGTCAGCGACTCACTGCTCTCGGTCAAGATGTGGAAGAGCTTGAGATCGAGGGCTACGTAAACAATAGCGATCCGGAGATGTTGCGTACCTTCTTGATTCTTCAAAGGAGTATGACGACTTGGATTTAGTGTGTGAGCGTACCTCGAGAATTACGATCTGTATAGAGTCCTCCGGCGCTTCAATGAACAATGTCAGATCACGAAGTTGCTGGAGGAGCTTTTTGCGAGCGGCCTCATCAGCAGTGCTGGCAGCATACTTCGCTTGTGCAATAACGTTATCCATCGATACAGGTGTCAAGTTGTCTTTGAGTTGCGGTGTTTAGAGGGGAAGGATATGATTGGTCCAGGTTGTTTCGAAGTTTTTGCGGTTCCAAAATGCTTCGTGAAGGGCTTCGGTGAAAGTTCAGCTGGTCAGGCACAGGGCAGCGAAGTCCATGGGCTAGCACATAAAAGAGGCGCAGTGGGTGCCTGAAAAAGTATACCTCTGCCATATGTGCCTCGTTATTGCATGCATGATTTGGAATACTGTTCATTACTGTAATGATATTATGTGGAAAGACAGCAACGCCTCGTAGTCTTGCAGTGCGGAATCCTAGCAAAAGAGAGGAGATATCTCTTGCAAGCGAACCATAAATTCTCGTCATCCATCGATGGGATCCATTGCCATGGACAGAGGCGCTATTGGTCGAGGACTCCATCAATCTTGTGGACAGACTATCCGGACTTGAGGATTTTCATCCATGGATCAAACGGTCAATCCAAGGATCAAAGATTAGGTTTCATGAAAAATTGAGAACACAGTTATGTCTCTCTATTTTTATTCGAAAGCAACAGGCCAACGTGGAGAAAGAGCGAAGGAAACGACTGCGAGATGATCAATCAGCTATCTCGCTATATAATAGATATTGAAAATAATAGCTTTCGACAATATGTTTGAATAACCCATTTGGAGTTATGGATGCAAGCCCTCAGGTGCGGGTAATACGTCCTTGGGACCGATGCGGTTCTTGACCGATAGAGGCCCCTATCGATAAGAAACAGCATTGGATCCATGAATGGCGATGTCTACCGATCGTGTATATCAGATCCCCTCGACCCTGTAACAATATAGCGAATCAGATGCCTGACTGTGGGGGCGTCTTGCCACAGGCATCATGATCTAAATCCGGACATGTCGTTGGCGCTCGCTCATGAATACAGCCCACACGGTCGCCATTTATTTGCATGGAACTTGGAGAATCTCCCTCGATAAATCACCGTTCTCTTGTTGAAATGGCTGCCGAGGTGCTCTTCAGCGGCTCCAGTTTCCAGTCTTCCAAAGCCTTGCGATTCCCATCAACAATTTGGTTACAAAAGGTGCTCCTCGGACTCCCGAGAACCTAGGCTCGGCGGGCAATCAGTTTCTAGACCTTTCTCTATGTGTACCACCTACATCTGGCGGGCTATCTCGCATACCTAGATGATGGGTTCCATATGTCCAGCTTATGCGCCTCAACTTTTGGCTTCCTCATGTCTTTGAAACTTTGCACGCGGCTCATTTTCGAAACAGCCTGCCCGCGGTTCTGCTGCAGGTCAACCCCATTCTCTTCCGAGACTGTTGTCATCCGGGCCGCCTGCTGCACATTCAATGATCTGGTCGGTGCCCCTTCGACAAACTTGTTGCCAGATGCCGTCGCCGCGCCATTGCTCGCCGCGCAGGAAGTGAAACTTAAGCGATTGCCTTCATTGCTGCGCAGACCCTATATCGCTCGCTTTCCTAGCCTTGTTACCTACTACCTATGCACTTTATTCCATCCCTACACTTATCGAGTAGAATCCTACACTCTCGCCAAATGAGTAACATACTACCCTCAAGCTATGCTAGGCTTTCCGATGGCCGGGGGCGCTGTTGAAAGGAGTTAGTACGATTAGTATGAAGGTGCAAATCATGAATTGATAATTTCCAACTGTTGAAGCAATAGGAGCTGCAGTAGAAGCTGCAGTAGGAGCAGTAGGAGTAGTCGTTCAATTAGGAACATAGTTGTTGCAGTGTCATTACACTGTCCGCTAGCCTGGTTGGGGCTAGCGCCAATTGTGGCAGAAAACCTACTTTAGATAGCTTTCTACTGTAGAAGACACACCTTTAGTCAACTATCAGATCTACACTTCAACACCGACCCTTTCCTAGGCTCCATATTCGACCCTTACCAAATTAGTTGGCTAATAATTACCGATGGCTAGGAGCGTCATTTGACAGGCGCTGAAGGGAAAGACCGCCTTCGTATATAATCATAGCCTGCTTGAATACAGTTTTGAGGTCCTTCGCCGCGTTCTCCGCTGCATCTTAGTGGCTGTATATAAACCTATAGAAGAGCGTCTACATAGCATTTGCCGCATATGGACATACACCGAGCCCCAAGCCTCGGAAGTCATCCATTCCATGGTTCCGGGGCCTACAGCAAGAATTTAGAGAGGATCAAGCCCCATGGCAAAACAAAGCCGTTGCTGGCAAAGCTGGTCATAACACAAGTGATGTTTCTGGCTGGCACTGGTGGCATCGGAGACGCAGGCCCATATCATGCTATTGGTCCGGTTACCTGCGCCGCCGTTACTCTCGGGGTTATGGTTAAGCGAGTTGAATTGAACGTTCCGGGGAGTTATTTGTGGTGTTTCAATTGTCTGTGCTGCTTTCCGACTGGAGGTGCGATACTTGGTGGGTTGCTTGGGCAGTTTATTGCCACAATTTGTTTATGAAGTGCGAGACGATGGGACAGAAGTCAGTGAGGACATCATGGTCTATGCAATTCCAATGTCGTTCTTTATCTTTCGTGGCCTTGCATATAGGTTGTGATAGGATTCAAGACTTACTTTACGGCTTGTCCCTCGGCCGGAAGTGGAACACTCCATATTACTGTGGCGCGCGGGAAGTAGGTTGACAGGGGAGGTTACAGTATCACACGTGGGGTTGGCGCTAGTTGAGAGTCAAGATTCTACCGTATGCACCCAATCACCAACTTGCTGCATCCTGCCTCACCTGACGGTTGCCTTGATCGATCTTGGAGCTGAACGATTAATAGAGAGTTGATCCATCTGCAGCTAGTTAAACGCAGCAAGATATGCTATCTCACGCAGGAAATGCAGCTAAGAGCACCTTGGCGTGTTTGGGCATAACTCGACCCATGCTCTCTGGGCTTCAGCCTCGCGGCGTAGTCGCATCCACGGCTCAACTTATGCCGCATCAACTACTAAATCCTGTCTAACAGAAATCCAGCATGATTAGGTCCAATTTGCTTACATACGAAGGAAGGCATGAGGATCAGGATGCCGCTGGCTTGGAACAGGAAAACGTCGAGTTGCAAACGTGGGACATATTACTTACATGCTAGATCTTCTTCCTAGATTTTTCAATTGCTGTTTACGTTCTAAGGACTGTCATCATTAAGCTTTGCATGATTCTTGTCGACGAGGTTAATCATCTTAATCTTGGGAGCTAACCAACATGTCTTTGATGGGTCTTTTCCTGCTACGCCTCTGTTTCTTAACGGCAATTTACCTCCGGAAATATGTTCATGGTAAAGTGCCTCATCTGCATAAGCAAATTTATTTGGCTTTGGTGTCTAATTACGATTTTATAAAGCTGGATTTGATAGAGACGATTCTTACACTTCACCTCTACCAAATTTTCTAAAAAACAATGTAGGAATAGCGTTTAGCAGCAATGCTAGCAAGTCTTGCTAATGTTTGACTAGCCCCTACCAAATGGTTCCCCTTGGGGCGATATCACTGGAGCTACTACCGCCCCTCCGAATACTGGCGTTACACGCTCCTACGACTTCACCATCTCTCGAGGATTTCATTCTGCTGACGGCTTTAATAAAAGCGTAATGCTCATAAACCATCAGTTCCCAGGGCCACTCGTCGAAGCAAACTGGGGCGATACGATTCAAGTAAGGGTCACTAACAACATCAAAAGCCCCGAGGAAGGAACTTCGGTTCATTGGCACGGGCTGCTGCAGAAGCTTACCCCGTGGTATGATGGTGTACCGTCCGTTTCACAGTGTCCTATCGCTCCAGGAAGCACTTTCACGTACGCCTTCAGGGCAGATTCGTATGGCACCAGCTGGTACCATTCTCATGTTAGTGCCCAATACATCGATGGCATCTTTGGTCCTTTGGTTATCTATGGGTTAGTCCCTAGCTTCCATCTTCCTTTTCAACGACATCTAATGACAATACAGACCAAGCCAAATTCCGTATGATGTCGACTTGGGCCCAGTCCTTCTGGTGTGTTTGTTCTCATATCAAAGTCCTACTTTACCCGTCGATTAGACACACGAGGCTTTTATCAGCGGTGCGACTAACATCATAACAGACAGACTACTATCACACCCCGTACTTTCAGCTTGTTGGAGACATCTACGATAGGCCACCGCTATTCATATTATCTGACAACAACCTCATTAACGGCAGAAACGGTCTTGATTGCAGCTTAAGATCAAATTCTACCACTTGTCAAGCAGGAGGAGGACTCCCGAGATTTCGTTTTGAAACCGGCAAAATCCACAGACTTAGATTGATCAATGCTGGAGGGACAGCTACCCAAAAGTTCTCGATTGACGATCACGAAATGACGGTCGTTGCAAATGATTTTGTACCTATTCGACCTTATACAACTAGCGTTATTACGCTGGGAGTCGGCCAGCGTTCCGACGTTCTAGTTGAAGCTAAGGGCAAATTTACAGACGCTGTATGGATGCGTTCCGATCTAGATCAAGGCTGCTTCCCTGCTGTTGCCAACCAGCCACATGCTCTCGCGGCCGTCTATTATCCAGGCGCAAGCTCAAAGCCGCCAGATACGAGCGCGACGCTCTGGACGAGTAACAATTGTTCGAACGTATGAGACCTTCCTACATGCTTGCTGCGGCGAACATCTTGTTTGTACGTTTCGCATGGCGCTTGCCTGAAGCTGACACGGCTTTAGGATCCTTTGAGCAATACTGTTCCCTTTTTTTCGATTAAGCCCCCCGATGAGCCAGCAATTACACAGACAATTGATATCGTTGGTAAAGTCAACGATACTGGCTATCTACTTTTCTTCGTAAATAATTCAACTTTCCGCGCAAATTACAAGTAAGCCAGTCGGATTTTTGTTCTCTCAGGCAGCGCTCTGATCCAATATAGCAATCCTCTTTTACTCCTTGCCAATATGGGTAATGTCTCCTATCCTGATGATCCTCAGTGGAACGTCTACAATTTTGGGAGAAGTACATCTATCCGCATCATCCTCCGCAACTACTTCCCCATCGTCCACCCAATGCACCTTCACGGGCACAACTTCTGGGTACTAGCAGAAGGCACCGGTGAATGGGACGGTACCATTACCAACCCTTCCAACCCCCAGCGCAGAGACACACAACTCATGGTATCCGGGACACCGGAGGTCCCGTCCTATCTGGTCCTGGAATGGGCGGCCGATAATCCCGGTGTCTGGCCGTTTCACTGCCATTCTGTAGTACATGTGAGCGCGGGGTTGTATATCAACGTTCTGGTATGTTTTAATTCGTCGTTGGTGAGCAGACCGAACTTACAGGTACCTTTATAGGAACGGCCGGATCTCATCACCGAGCGAGAGATTCCGTCTGTGATGGCGCAGACTTGTCGTGACTGGGCCCAGTATAGTGGAAATAATGTTGTTGACCAAATAGATTCTGGACTGTGAACTATAAGACTTGGTGGTGGGAAGCAAAAAGCGCTGGCGTTTGTTTACTCAGCATGGGATACTAGATGGTGCACGTTCCAAAGTCCTATATCGTTTTCTTTTCCTTGATTTACCGGCAAATCTCGACCTTGCTCTGAATTAGTATTCAAAACCTACTCTATAAGAAGGTTAAATATTTCACACTGTTCTGGATGCATGGCGACGGCACACAGTACCATGACATATATCCAGCAGGAAGGCAAAATCGGCGAGCCTTTGAAGCAAATCTTCTGTCGGTCTAGTCGCAAGAGTCAGAAGCAACGAATTAGCTCCCGGCTCTCGTGTGGCTCGGTTACAGACTCTCCGCTTCCGCTATCGTGTTCGAGCCTGCATACTCAAGGATCTTGCATAACCCCGCCACGTGCCCGCGTTTCGGTCTAATCTAGATCAATTGGACGGTTTTTGGGAGCAGGATCCAGGCCAGCTTAGGTGCTACATTAGTCGATAAATCCTTCGCGGAGCTGAGTTCCAGAAGTCGACATTGCAGCATCGAATAAGAGTGCTTTGTGTGATACAATGAGAAGTCTGTTTCGTTTTTGAAACCTGCTTGAGCTTGAAACAGTCGTTCGACGGGGTCAGCAATTTCCCATTGACGGATTTCGAGTAATGTCTCCAGTTCCTGCCTCGACTCTTGCGACTCCAGTTCTAGTTGTTGGCGCTGGACCAACAGGTCTGATTACTGCGCTGAACCTCGCCCAACATGGGATCAAGTGCACTTTGGTGGATAAGAACGAGACTGTGGGGGAGTGGCCGAAGATGGATCTTACGAATCGGAGGTCTATGGAGCTTTTGAGGCGGATGGGGTTGGCGGATGAGATTCGGGTCCAGGGTATGTTTCTTAGGTGCGTTTTTCCTGCGAGGAGAGATTATCAAGATCAGGATGAGAACTTCGCTAAAGATTAGCCCCATGCATCAGGTGTTCCACAACATCATTCACTAGATGTTTTGTTCAGTGCTGGATTTGGTGAATCTGAGGCAGCCCATAAATATCTAACGAAATGGGTATGTTTTGGATTATTGGTTCGGAATCTCCCAGTCTATTGAAAATCCTAATAGAGTCGTCCATCCCCTGCCGAGTGCAGCCAATTGATTGTAAGTCGAAACGATGGATCAATGCCCCAGGAACCGTACCAACGTATCATGCAATCCGTATTCGAGAAACTTCTTCGTAGGAAATGCTCAGAAGCCCCGAATATCACCATGCTATTCGGAGCATTTGACGGACTGAAAGAATCTGACGATGGAGTTATATCAACATTGGCGCTCCTCGGCACAGGCGCAAATACAAACGTACATAGCAAATACGTTGTAGGCTGTGACGGATCAAAAAGCAGAGTCCGACAGGCGGTTGGCATTAATATGCACGGGGAGCAATTGCCCGTCAAGTATTTCTTGGTTCATTTTCGATCGAAAGATCTAAAGAGAATGCATTGCCAAGGTCCGTTTTGGCATATCTTTTACATCAATGGTGGGGTACTTATATCCCAGGATGAGATCGACACCTGGACAGTCCATCAGGCCTTCCCACTAGATGTCGACCCTTCAGCTGTCAATCCCACGGATGTCATCTTCAACGTTCTCGGTGGCTTAGTTGGCCCTTACATCATCGACGTGGATGAGATCCTTGTCAGCGGGTTCTGGAGACCAAGCACCCACACAGCCAACGCTTATAGGTCTTTGGAAGGTAGGGTATTTCTCGCGGGCGACTCTGTCCATCAATGCATACCTACAGGAGCCTATGGCATGAACACAGGCGTGGGCGATGGGTGGGATATATCCTGGAAAATAGCAGCCGTCTTGAATGGCTTCGGAGGCGAACAATTACTGCGTTCGTACGACTTTGAAAGAAGGCCTGTAGGTCTGCGGAATGTTGCCCGAAGTGGGGATCTCATGCAGGTACACCTGACGTACCTAGAATGGGTCCAGAGCGCTCCAAATGGATGCTTGCTCAGTGCGGAGAGTGAGGAAGGCAGGGTGCTTCGCGAAAAGATTGCCAGACATGTGGAGAGCAACGACACTGAGATAGCTGAAGAAGGGTTGGAGCTGGATTACCGGTTTCCTGACTCGCCGGTAGTTGTAGCAGGTCCAACTTCTACTGCACAACAACCGAGCTGGGAACTTCTACACTACACCCCATCAACTTTACCCGGTCATAGGGCGCCATACCTGATACTCTGGGATGGATTGACAAGCACATATGATCTATACGGACTGTGGTATAGCATTTTCGATTTCAGCGCCGATGGAGACGTCGCGAAGATCTTCTCTAATCTTGGCAGTCAGCTTAATATACCTTTAAAGCCCCTTCATCTGCCTTTGGAATCGCATGTCAAGCGCTGCTGGGACTGTGAGGCGGCACTGATTCGTCCCGATGGCTTTGTTGCTTGGCGATTATCCCGAACTGCTGGACCTGTTAATGAATGTGCGGCTAAAGCCGCTCTCCTGGTTGCTGTTGGAATGTAGTATTCGATATACTGCGCACACTGAGTGGAAAGTAAGAACAACGCTGTACTACAACGGGTTTACAGGGTCAAAAATGTTGGATTCGAAAGATGTAGACTTGACGTTAGCATAGTAGAACCTTCGAAGCTTTTTGGTGCCCTTCGATCGTAACTCATGCTCATTTTCAGAACCGAACACAACACAACTATCTATTGCACCCTTTCAGTTGGAATTAGGTGTTCGAGGGTTAGTAGCCTTCACCTCATAGGGCTGAGACTTGTTTGTATAGATTCGGGATTTCACCTTTCTAACAACAATAACTGAACTAATCTATTTTGTCCTACTCGTGGAAATCTGATGATTTACTCGCTAGAGCAGGGTTAAAGAATTGTTGCACCAGGATTGGACACACCAATCCAGCGCTCAGAAACACTCCCCTTGTGTCGCCAAGCATAGGGTTTCAGCCATGGGCTATGTTACTCCAGCTTGGGACTACGTGCCTATCATACATTGTTGGTGCCGGGCTGATCGGGGGGTTTACAGAGAAGCAATGTCGGGGCTCAAAGGAACCTTTGCCTGTCACGCCTGTGCCGAGCCCTGGTATGTGTACTGTATTGCGTCCCACTCATTGCCTATGCATGCGGAGCACAATCTCTATAGATGATGCAGTGGCTTTCAAAGTCGCAAGCATCCTTCGCGCGGGTTTTCGTGCCTCTTACGCATCGGTGGCGCAGACAACCAATCCCAAGGCTCGAGAATTCAGAATACCGCCCGCGCCGCCGCACGAAGGAAGGGTCGCACCACAAACCAGTAACCCGCGATCGGCTTCAGTGCCTTGAAGCTGCATTTCAGGGCTTGCTCAGCTGTGTATGCTGCCCTCAATTGGACCCCAGAATATGTCGCTATCCGCTGGCCGCTGTTGTTGTTGTTGTGTGAGGCCCAGTTCTAACCGCACCATGATTGCTTAGTGGTTTCTTACTTCCCCAAGTTCTTATGTAGGATCTCTGAGCCTCCACTTCATCTTCTCAAGTAAGTTGTTCGTTGCTCAGGCATTCTTGAGAGTCACATCAAGCGATTTGTCTTCTCTCTTATGGACAGTTCAACCCCCCCCGAAGGTGGTGACCGAGACCGGGGCTCCGTTATACTTGGAATTACATGGACGTTGACCTTGATAGCCCTACTCTTTGTTTGTTTACGCATGTATACTCGAGTGAGGCTCGTACATAGAGTTTGGTGGGATGACTGGCTGGCACTATTTGCTATTGTGAGTTGCAACAACTGTGCACTGGCAAGATCGAAGAGCAAAACCAGCTGACTTCTGGAGGCATGTGCTTCACCACTACCTATCATCTGGATCTTCTACGTCCAAAAGGGAGGCGCTCGTCATGTCCACTATCTAACTTCGCAGCAACGGAAACAATTGATCAAACTCAATTGGGTGTCCCAGCCTTTTGGCATCATGGCTATTAGTATTGCAAAAGCCTCGGTAGCCTTTTCGATACTTCGGTTTCAAGCACCTAACAAATGGCGCACGAGGGTGTTATATTTCATAGCTTTGACCATTGTTCTTTTACATTCTCTAGACTGTGTTCTCATTTTCGCACAATGCACTCCAACACGCGCGTTGTGGAGTCCTGAGCTTGCTGCTTCTGCCAAGTGCTGGGCTCCGGACGTTCTCACGACTTATGCTATAGTGATTAGCAGTAAGTCCAAGGTTTCCTTTTTTTGGTTCACATACGGCTATTTACTGATTCCCACAGGCTATGGCGCATTCTTAGATTTCGTTCTTGTTTTCATTTCCACCACAATCATCTGGCATCTCAAACTCAGTCTGACTCAACGGATTCAACTAGCCGCCCTGTTGGGTACAGGAATAATGTAAAGATGCCTTGTGTTCTGTGCTGCATCATGGGCTGACTTGCCTCCAGCGACGGCATCTTTGGAATCATCAAAACTACCACCTTGCCCGCAGAAAGCGCTAGATCGGATTATACATGTAGACTTCACCCCCTCCCAATCCTTTAGTCCAATTCGAGTCGGGCCTAATATTCATCCAGGGAACACTTATCCTCTATTCCTATGGACCGTGTAAGTTCGAGTTCTCCAGGACATATAGATGGAAGGTACCGGAACGACTATCTAACACTCATTCTCTTAGTGCTGAACTCCACGGTATCATCATCGGCTGCTGTCTGCCTACGCTACGGCCCCTTTACCTCGTCCTCTTCAAGCGACCAGGCAGGGACGCATATACCTCAAAAAGCAAACAAGCCAAGTTCTACGGAATCCCGGATCCTTTGCCGCTTAGCCACAATTCGAGGACTAGGCATGCGCAAAAAGGAGGCAGCCAAAGCGACGAGGCCATCTTTGTACATGGCAAAGGGAACACGTTTGAGATGGACTTGCGCTATGATTCCTCGGGGCAAGGGCATGAGACCACGTGGACGGCTAAGCCTGGGGATGCGGCAGCTGCTTATCATCCGGTTTGAGCTCGAAGGTGAATGCACAACACGAGCGTTCTTTTACGTCTTGTCATGGTGCAGTCGACATGGTGAGATAGCTACTTGTCGACCTAGCTGGTAAACGAGCTAGCCAGACGTCAAGTCGCTTTTTTCCTTGACACGTCAGATCGGTGGTGTATATGGATCTTGTCTCTCAGTCCTAGCCAAGCCTCATCCGTTCTACCAAACGATCGTGGTGGCAAAGAAAGAAGATGGGTTGTACAGTATATAAGTACTCGAGAATAACAAAGTATATAACTAGCCCTCCGCAATGCCAAAGATTCCCAACACCTGCATCCCCATTCAGGAGGCTTCAAGTCCACATATACATAATCCATCCATCCATTTCATCCATTTCATCCATTTCATCCATTTCATCCATTTCATCCATTCCCGTCCTTGTATAAATCATTCTACGGTTTCAACATCGCACTTCTCTCTCTTCTTGAGCTTGGGATTTTTCTTTTCCTTTTCCTTTTCCTTTTCTTATTATATCAGAGAAAAACAGATCCTTTGCAGGAAAGAACAATGCAGCCAACCGCCATCCATCAAAAATCATTACTGGCATGGTTTTCACATTCACATTCACATTCACTGTCATCTCACTTTCACACACACACACTCTCTCTCACTTTTACTTTCGCGCAAGGCCTCGAAGAGCCCACACGTCAAACTTTGTTCAACAAATCAGAGAACACGCACCACAACCCTTCTCAAACTCCCGCATAATCCCATTTCCCCGGGGCTGAAAAAGACACGGCACAAGCGTCTACGGGCTGGGCACAGTGATTTACAAATACTGGCTTTCTATATATGGTTCACACGTCTATTCTTAACACTCTCGGCATCAGGTGAGATGCGGTCGTGAAGGGGGGGCTTCCAGCGCCAGCCCCTTCCCTGGGGGTGGATAGGATGCTCTAGCATTATAGAGCTTTAGCAAGAATCCGCAAGAGAGATATCCTGCGCAGGAAGAGTCTCCGCTCTTTGGACCACGACGATGCGCTTTTACCCCCCCCCCAAAACCAAAACCAAAACCAAAACCCAAAACCCGGCTGCCCAACGCCCTTATATCCAACCTACCCCGACAATGACCGACTAACAATACTCTGCTGCACCTCCTTGGTAACATTAATCCCTTTCTTCGGCAAATCCCGCTCAGGCCCCCTCTCCGACGCCCGACAATCCGCAAACGAGCCGCCATAGATCGTCATCTCAAACGTCGCGCCCAGCTCCGAGAGCTCGTTCATGCGATGGAAGCCATTGTCGCGGCCAAACGGCGCGTGCGGGTGCGACGGGTTGAGCGCGTCGGTGGAGCCTTGGGGGCTTCGCTTGCGTTTGCGCATCAGGCGCAGGACGAGGGGGGTAAGGCAGGGGATGCAGGCGCAGATGACGCCGAGGCTGGCTTCGACGCAGGTCCAGATGGCGACGTTGACGGCGAGACCTGGAGTGGGGGGTTAGTGGGGATTGTTGTGTGGGGGGGGGGAAGGGGGGCGTACCGGTTATGTCTTGGGGAACGAATTGGCCGGTTAGGACTATGCGCATGGTACTAGCTACGCAGACACTAGGAGGAGCCATGGAATGTCAGTGGTTGACTTTCGGGGTTTCGGATTGGGGGGAGCCATACACGCCTCCTAAGAGAAAGATGACCGACAGTCCAATCTTCTTCATGGTGTCAATGCGTACACTCCAAACGAACGGAAGTGGTATCACGAGGACCGCCACGTCCGTCACCAATTGCATTGTAGATCCGAATATATAAAACACGTTTTTGTTGATGCAATGGCCTTTAATGCTACCATCCCAGAATTTACTGATCGGCGTACAGGTATCGATATCGACGATTGTACTCGCAATGGCGAAGCTCCACATAATCCCTCCAGTGATGCATGCTACAATACGCATCCGGCGATGGGGGAAAAGGCGAAAGTAAAATAGAAGCAGAGAGGTTTTGACGGCCGGAAGCGTAAGTTGCCAAAAGATTTGAGTAAGCCATGCGAGCTGTCAATCAGCATGGAATGATTTTCCAGAATCTTCAACAGCGAACGTACTTGGATAACATGCATTGCATTGCCTCGGCCAACAATATCGATATGTTGTCCCAGCCCGAATTGCACCGCTACCATCGTATCAGCTCAATACTGATGTTTTCCTCAATGCGTTTTATTTTACCTAGCAGTACACAAATGATAGGGCCAAAGGATAGCACCTGTTGCATCGTGAGCCTTCCATGACGGACCGAACAAGAAGCGGAAGATTCGAGAAAAACGGACCAAAGCCACAAACGCCATATAATCGTCGTACCAGTATCTTGCCACCGATATCCTTCGTGCCAGTAAACGGAGCAAGAAGATCGCAGTGGACAGAAACACCATCAGGCTGAGGGTCGTGATTATTCGGACCTGGTTCGAGTTGTGGGCCTCTCCGCCGAACTCCATGGCTCCCGAGGACTCGCGGACTGGGCTTTCCTGTGATGTGTCTCTCGTAAAGACCGGTAAGACCATCAAGCTATCTCCATCCTTGGAAGGAGTACTGAAAGAGCGTATAAGACGATCAAAGGAAAGGCAGACGCGCTACTCTATGGTACGAGATAAAACGCTTTTGTGCGACGTAACAGCTTCGAGGCAAAGTGCATTGGTGCAGAGATGGAAGAGGCCGGGCATACAAGATGAGTGAGACGTACATGTCAGGGGGGGGCAGTCCATTCGTATCGAACCAGAGGGAGAGGCAGTTTTGGAGTGCTGACAACCGATTTCATTGGGTGTGCACCATGCACCGCACATCTCATCCTTGCAACTTCCGCACAGGTGTTGGGCCCATTGGGGAAAAAGATGCAAATGAAAGCACGTGATTACTGCCATGCGCTGTGGTGATTAACAACTCTGTGCTCTTTTTGATTCGTGTGCTTTTCAGCTCGCTCAAGGAGCCATGGATGAGATCCTTTAGGCGACCAGGTGCCAAAACTCTACTCTAAGACAAGGACAAGGGCTGTGAAACACTACTTGGCCCTACTTGTACTAATCCGTACTGTGCTAGGTTTCCAGAATGAACACGGGTCCATCCGCATCAATTGGAAGTAAAGCCTTGCGCTTGTGATACCTTAGGTAGGTGGCGATACCTAGGGAGGAAGTGGGCCGACCCTTCCCCTTCGACCTCCCCGGCACGCTTCATCGTTAATGGCTCGGTCGGCTTAGCCTTCTGCGATACAACGGAGGCCCAACAGCATATGTAAGGTATTCAGCGGCTTGGGAAACATGTGCCCTTTTCTATTATTGCTAGCTTAAGCTGGTTTATCCTCAAAGCAGCAACTGCACTTCAAATTTGTACCCCCCACTGCAACAGTGCAGGAGAAAAGGGACTTCGATCAGAAATTCCTGGCGAAAGTATACTGCTTTGTTCCAATCCGGGCTCGCGACTCGAGGAGGCAGATACTGTAGATGGGACAGCGCACCAGCCAACCCCACGTAAAAGCAGTTGGTTGAAACACTCTCGATGGTCAGCTTCAATGCTGGTTGAGGCGGTTGGTGGAGTCGCAACAGCTTGGAGACTTCTAGACTGCTACGAGACCATCCATGTCTGATAGCTTTTGTTGCTGACAAGTTGACTACATATCTTGCACTGTTCTGACCAAGTTGCGAACTGGAAACTAACAGCGCAAGTCAAATTCCGTATCAACGAAGCTGTTGCAATGACAAATATTCCGAACCTCGCCAGTGTCATCACTGAAGCTACAAAAGTCTTGTCCACGACCGATGGGGGTCTCACTTCGCGGGCACGCACAGAATTGGCCACGGCTTGTGCTAGGTTAATGGCCGTTGTAGAGTCTCCGGTCGAAGCAATTTTTAGAATGATGATGGCAGTCAGTCTATTCTTAGGACTATCTACAAAGTTCAGAGGTTGATGTGTTCGCCAACAGCCCCATACTATTACTTGCGTGAGGATAGCAATAGAGATGAAGCTCTTTGACGCCCTTGGTTCAGCTGCGAAGAAGTCGACCTCACTCAATGAGCTTGCCGAGAGGACGCACGCAGATTCTACTCTACTCGGTCAGGCTCATGAGCTCATTAAGCCATAACAATTGTTGATATATTGTATTCAGAACGTATAATGAGGGTACTCGTCGCAGCAGAGGTCGTGATCGAGGTGGCAGAGGGCGAGTACGCGACTACTCCAATAGCCAATCTTCTAGTCGATGCTTCGCCTATTCGAGACACGGTTACCTTCATGTTTGTACTCTTCTTTCACGCCATGCTGACTGACGCTATAGACTAAGTGTTCTTCTTTAGCTTCGACGACCACACATCGGTACTTGTGACGCTACCCAAGTATCTATTCGAAACTCGTTTCAAGAACCCTACAAACCTTTCTAACGCTCCATACCAATATGCTTTCCGTACTCAGCTGCCATTCTTTGAACACATACGGCAATTCCCAGAGCGCTTACGAGTCTTCAATTCGGCCATGACAGTCCAACGTGCAGGTCGCGGGGAGGACTGGTTCAAGTTCTTCCCTGTTGAATCAACAATCTCCAAAAATTTCCCCTCAGATGACAAAGATGCTGTATTGCTCGTTGATGTCGGTGGCGGTGTAGGTCATGATCTTAAGGCCTTTAAAGCTCGATTTCCAGAGTTGCCAGGACGCCTAGTGCTTCAAGACCTTCCTCAAGTTATTGAGAACATCGCAACCATACCTGATGGCATCGAACCTCTTAAACACGACATGTTTACCCCTCAACCCATTCAAAACGCTCGTGCATATTATTTGCGCACTGTCTTGCACGACTGGCCTGACTCTTATTGTCGCGACATTCTAAAAAATATAACATCGGCTATGGGTGTCACGTCCAGACTCCTGCTAAACGAATGCGTCCTCGCCGAGACCGGGAATCCTCTGTTTCCAGCACAATTAGACATCTCTATGATGATGCATTATGGGTCAATGGAGAGATCGAGAAATCAGTGGGAAAGCCTTCTGGAAGGAGTTGGGCTGGAAATTGTAAAGGTTCATGCTGCAAGGGAGGCACGTCCAGGGTCTGAAAGTTTAATAGAGGCTATGAAAAAGGTATGATGGCTGAGAGATTGGTTTATCCAGTCCATTCCATGGTATGTGGATCGAAATACAATGAGTATGGATTTCAATCAGTGCTGACGAAGTTGATTGAATGCAGAATCCTTTGACTGCAATGGACTTACCGTAGGAATTAGCCTCATTAATCAGGCAAGCCATACGTCGTCAATAAACATGCTATGATCACATGATATGCAGAAACGAGCTGAGCAATGAACAACAATCAATCTACAACGGGATACCATGAAATGCTAGTTCCCTGTTTAACAAGAATGTCTTTACTTCGTACTTGACATCTATTAGCACATAACCCGCGAATTTACGCTTTCCCGGCCACAGAGCGAGCGACCTGCTTGATTTGGGTCTAAAGTGTTTCCATGGATGTTGGATAGAAGTGATAAAAAAAAACATCTGCTTTTCCGGGATTTGCTGTCTCTAAATATATCATTCAGCAGCAAGATATATCTGGCTATATTTCTGAATTGTCATCATTTGGTCCTACGTCTCTTGAACAGAAACCGTCTCAATGATGCAGCGGACAGAAGTCAGGGATTTCGCGCGCCACTGTTGCTCTGTTCTTTCCCTGGCAGATGAAAAAGCGGAGGCAAGCGTGGCATGTTGCGGCGAGGCTGCTATTGTGCTCTGCTCTTGGATCATCACCCCCGCTCTCACTGCCGCCCCCACAAAGCACCATGCTGGCATTGTAGACGCGGTAAATTCAATCGGGCCGCCTCTTTTCTTAGTTGGGGCAGGAGAGCGGATGATTGCTGCAGTAACGGTGTAGGGGTGGATAGTGTCAGTTACAGTAGGTGAGTGTGCGGCACGTGGTTGGAGATTGTGTGATACTCCGTTGATGTGTCGGTTACTGTTCGCCTTCTTATGACCCACAGCATTATGTATGCTCTGTCTGAGGTCAGTTCGTTCTTGCTTGCGATTCCACTTTGATTTAGATATATTCTTTCTTGGGCTTCCTTATTTGTTATAAATCCCGTTATAACGTCTCGCAGTGCGGTAGCAAACACTATCGATCACGATATAAGAGCTGATTCAGTTCCTTTGCTCGAGATGGGCCCGAAATCAGACATGAAGTTCACTGTGCAGAGTCTCACTGCTTTGGCGACACGCATGTCTGACAATGACTCTCTCGATTCCCAATCTCGACGAGCTCTGCAAAAGTCACTCAGAAACTCAGTCTTGCTTCGGAAAGCCTGAAGATACTTTTCAACGAATCGTATTTTTGGTAAAATCCTGATTCTCTACCACTATCTTTTGTCTTTCTTTGCATACTTATACAGGTTTTTGATTGTTCCAGCCCCTTCAAAATACAGTTGTTCGCATTGTACTGGACCTTGGCTTGTTCGAGAAATGGGCACAGGTTAGGCCCGTCGGCAAGAGCATACATGAACTCGAGAAAGAGACGAGTGCGGATCCTGTATTACTGAGTGTGTCTCCCCTGACTTAGTCTGAAAGAGGATCGAAAGCTGATGCAAAGTAAATGATGTCAGTCCGTCTTTTGAGATACCTTACAGTCACAGGAGTCGTGGATCGAGCGGATGATGGTCATTATACGGCAACGCCAATCTCCACGGCTCTGTCAGACCCGATACCACAAGCTGGTATGAAACACTCGTAAGCATCGTGATTTTCAATACGATGGCTATTTACCATTTCGTCATTCTGCAAATTGCCAGCGTACTTTGCAAAAACCATGTACCAGAATCCCACCGATGCCTTTGAACGGTCCCTTCCAGTACGCTTATGACACTCAACTACATGGCTTTACGTGGATCATGCGGCCGGAAAACTCGTATTTTCTCAATAACTTCAATACCTGGCTGGTTGGTTCCCACGGGGGAATACCCAACTGCCTTGATTGGTTCCCTGTGGATGAAGAAGTCGCAAAAGGCTTGGACAGCGATGACAAGGCCGTCACTATGATAGATGTTGGAGGAGGTATGGGACATGAGCTCCTAGCACTGAAGAAGGAATACCCAGAGCTGCCCGGCCGACTGGTTCTCCCAAGATCAAGCGGAAAATATCAAAGGCGTCCCCGAGACTATAGTGTTCGAGGCCACCGTGCATGACTTCTTCACCCCACAACCTGTCAAAGGTGAATGCATCCTCAACCTAGTTTCGCTATAAAAATCATCCGAAGTCCATACATTTTGACATAAGTCGCCTACAGTGGCAAGAGTATAATACTTCCGAGTTATTTGACAAGCCCGGCTCATACTCCAGAACACTATCCCGGCGATGCGCAAAGGCTCTTCCAAGATCTTGATCAACGAGATGGTGATTCCTGAAGTTGGGAGCAGCTGGAGAGCTACGCAGTGTGACTGAACCATGCTGGCTTGTCTATCTGCTATGGAAAGAACAGAGCAGCAGTGGCGTGACCTTTTGGCTTCTGTGGACTTGAAGGTGATTAACATATGAACGCATCCTGCTTCGACGGAGAGCATCATTCAGGCGGTAAGAGGCGTAGAATCAAGGAATGGCAGGTCAGGGATTGCAGTTGTATCTTGGTGCCCTATGATATATTTTTTGGTTGAGATGGCATATTTTGGAAATACAAACTGTACAATTTTCATGAAAACACGTGAAACTCCAAATCAATCGATTTGCTCGCCGATATTTTTTCTTGTAAACTATTTCGAACTCGGTGAGATCGCGACACTTTAACATTTAGCCAATGAATGAGTGCTTAAGTGAGTGCTCTTTAAGGATAAATCCCACAAAATTAAAGGAAGTACTCGTAGGGGGAATATCACCAAGGGCCAGATCCCACAAAAACTAGAGGGAGTACTCGTAGGGGGAGTACTACCAAAGGGAGTACTCTCCAATTGAAATCCCACAAAAATTAAAGGGAGTACTTACCAGGGGAGTACTCCCCCAACGAATACTCCCTCGACGAGTACTCCCCCTAGAACCCTCACCTTTTGGATGTGGGGAGTACTCCCCCGACGAATACTCCCTCGACGAGTACTACCCTTAGTTTTGAACGATTTGCCTGACGAGTACTGTGACGGTTCCTGACGTCCAAAAACGCTACATCGACAACATCCGCAACAAAGTACCTAACTACCTTTACCCGTCGTATAGTCCCAGCCATTAACGCAACTCTTCCCGCCGTCAATAGCGTGCCTAGCAAATAATAACACCAACACAACGACAAACATCCCCTCCTAACACCCTCTCGCACCAGCACACTCACCCAACAAAAGCAACGCCGGCCTCGTCATCAGCATCCCCACCAACAATATCCAACCACCCCCATCCAATCAATCAACCATACTCCCAATCTTCTCCGCCCCAGCAGATCAGCTACTCAGCAGTATCCTCACACATCAAACCCCTACGATCAAGGTACCTTACTCGTACTTACGCCCCCCAAACCCCCCTTCACAACAAATTCCATCTTTCGCCATGCAACTATCATCGGTTCCAACAAGTCCAGCTACCAGCAACAGCAGCAACAGCAGCAACAGCAGCAACAGCAGCAACAGCACGACTTCTCAACGATCAATTTAGAAGCAATCTTCGATGTGTAGCAAGAGGCCTACGGCCACGGCAAAGCCATCGCTGCAATTGAATACTTAGGAGAGGCGGATTCGAAAGCCGTGGGTATTAGTTATTAATGACGCCTCTTTGGGCATGTGTGATGGTACTGCTTCAATGGTTACGATGGACCTGCTTCAGGCTTTAAGTAGGCTGGTAGGGTTCCCCCCGCGTCTCCCGGTTGATGATTTGAATGTCTGTTTGGGAACTTGAGGGGGTATGTATAACCTTCGGGTTTACTTAAGGATAGGCTTCCCGCATAGACACTAGATTTGAAATAGGCACTGCACAGCATGATAGAAATAATGCGCAGGCTTTCAGAGTGATATCTTGTAGTCAAGTAGGCATACTGCATCTATTCTTAGTTCTATTCGGCTGTTGTATGATCTAAAACCACTTCCATAACCGACATGGCACTACCATACGCTTGATTGACACTGACCAACTGCAGTTTTGGATCGGCAGCAGCAAGCAGATCTTTCCAATCATCCAAATCCCTTTCCTTACTATTGAAAGCCTGCATCATAGTCAAGTCTCTGACCCGAACAATGCGCTCCACAGAGACAGGCACCGACCCTGGCTTCGGGAGCACCGTGTCCATGATGAGCAGCCGCGACTTTGCCTTGTCCATCGCCGTGACGATGTTTCTGAGTATTTTCGCAGCTTCGCCGTCAGGCCAATCGTGCAGGATCATTCTCATAAGATATACATCGGCGCCTTGCACCGGCTGTGGCTGGGTGAAGTCGTGGCCCTGGAAGGTGAGGCGAGATGCGACGTCGGCAGGTAATGACTCTGCTGCTGCTTTGCGCCCGCTGTCCGCGTTGGCAGGCAGGTCCTCCACCACGAATTTGAGACGGGGGAACGCATTAGCCAGAGCTATAGCAGCGCTGCCGGTCGATCCTCCTACCTAGACGGGGCGAAGAGATTAGCAGAATTCTTCACCTCTGGTCTCCATTCTAGAAAGTTAGGGCACTCACGTCGACGACTACTCCACGATCACTGATATTTTGCCATGTGTAGCCAGCCACAAGGTGTTTGAGGTCAACACCTTCGCTACTCCTCACGTTCCGCATATACCTAGCAAACTCCTCCATCTTGGCCTTGTCCTGCGAAAGGTGTTCGAAGAAGGGCAGATCCGTGTCAAAGGCGATATTGTATCCAGTCTCATCAGTGCGCATGGTGGCGGGTCCCCACCGTCGGTGCGCTGCTGGCATGTGCATGGCTGTTGGTGCCGACTTGGCACACATGTAGGTAGCGTAGGCGTACACATCTCCGTTGCGTGCCAGCAGCGCTGACGTCGCTGAGTGACCGACGTATTTGCCGTCCGCTTGCTCGCGGAACAGTGTGTTGGTCATGGCCATGCGGACGATGCTCTTGAGGCGCTGCTCGGGGACACGGGCTGCAGCAGCAAGGTCTGCATAGCTAATCGTGTCGCTCGGGGGCACAAGGTGGAAGATGTCGTACTGACAGAGCCAGTGAAGGCAGGAGATGTATTGAAACTTTGGATCATGAGTACGTCTTAACGGCGGGTTTGGAGGAGGAACGCTCAAGTCTTACACCCGTAGCGAGGTTGGGCAAGAACTCGCTGGGCCCAGTGGCTAGCTGTAAAAGCTCGAGAGATGCTGCGATGAGATTCTGCCGCGCCTGTTGTATGTTCTGCGGCGAACCACCAGGAACGACGGTCCTGGGCCCATCACTGTCTAACGAGGGCTGTGGAATGTGATTTGTCGCCAGGTACTGGCTCACAATACTGGCATTCTTAGTTATCGTCCAGCTCAACTCCTCGAGAGGGAATGCCGTTTCAGACACACCGTTCGGTTGTTCAGGAGACATGTTGAAAATCCCAATCCGCGAGTCGCGTACTATTCATGGGGGGCACCCATCTGACTCCATGTATAACAGGCATCGCAGGCTATTGTCCTCTAGTCCCAGTATACTGGCATACGCATTGGGAGCTCCCCGTCTAACTCCCCGAACCTGAAAGGATGAGCCTGTGGGAAATGGGGTCGTGCCTGCTTATGCCTTTTGTTTCCCGATCGGTGCCCGAATGACGTATACTGTGGGTACTCAGATACCTGCAATCTGTAACTCGCTAGAAAGGAATTAAATCTTTCTCCGTGTCTAAACCCTTCCTAAAACCCTTATCTCCGCCGGGCTGCATGCCCGCGCACGCTTGTACTTTAGACCCCGCATCTATTCCGGATCGGGTAAGACGAATAATCCTAAATCGCCGGGACCGTTTAAGGCCGACTGGGCCGATATCTCCACCCGTCAGGCACTAGGACGTGGTTAGTCAATCGTGGGGAACAGACAGCATGCTCGCTGTCTGCACAAAGTTCATTGCCCGTCTACCACACAGGTCGCTGGTGGAGACGGTCATCTAGTACCACAGTCAGTCAAGAACCATCTCTCGTTTTCGAGGCTTCAGCACAAAGACGACCATGGCAAAGGGATATGTCAAAGATCAGCCTAAGGGCTTCTCCAACCGCATCGAAAAGGTGGCCATTATTGGGGTACGTCGAGTTTTCACGCCACCATGTTTGAGTCAAGAATGTCTAACTGGATGACAGGCCGGCGGGCAGATGGGAAAGCACTTGACAGATGCAATCCTCAAGAACGGCAACTTTGTCGTGACGGCCATCGCACGCCCCAGCAGCACCAACAAGCTGCCGGAAGGTGTCAAAGTTGCCCGCGTCGACTACGGCAGCGACGATGACACGGCACTGGTAGAAGCGCTTCGGGGACAGCAGGCCTTACTCATCACCATGTCGGTATCGGCTCCGCGCGACACCATCAGCAAGCTCGTACGCGCTGCCGCCAAGGCCGGCGTGTCGTATATCCAGCCCAACTGGTTCGGCCACGATGCCGCCAATGACTCGCTGTGCAACGACAGCTTCCTCGGCCAGAGCCGCGACAGCACCCTCGCCGAGATCGAGAGCCTTGGCGTCAGCTCATATCTACTGCTGGTCTGCAACTTCTGGTACGAGTTTAGCCTGGGCGGCGGAGCGGACCGCTTCGGTTTCGATTTCCAGAAGCGCTCCTTCTGCTTGTTCGACGGCGGCAACGTGCCCATCAACACCAGCACCTGGCCCAGCTGCGGCCGAGCCATGGCCAACCTGCTGAGTCTGAAAGAACTTCCTGCTGACGAGAAGGACAAATCACCCACGCTCTCGCAGTTCTGCAATCGCTCCACCTACATATCGAGCTTCCGACTGACCCAGCGCGATATGTTTGAGAGCGTCAAGCGCGTCACAAACACCATCGATGCCGATTGGACCATCACCCACGATTCCGCCGAACAGCGCTGGAAGGATGGCCATGCCGCCGTGGTGCAGGGCAACTTTGGGGCTTTCACGAAGCAGCTTTACAGCCGCATGTTCTTCAACAACGGCGACGGCGACTATGAGTCGAGGCGGGGCCTTGACAACAAGACGCTCGGCTTGCCCGCCGAAGATTTGGACGAGTACACAGCTATCGGCGTCCGCATGGGAGAGAACGGCGAGGTGGCGGCACACTAGGGGAGGAGTGGTGCTGCTTGTGATATTGTGATACGGATCGGCCAAGTCTTTTGAGACGAATATAGCTCCAATGACTTATCCATCCCGAGTCAATAGTAGAACATCATTGCACATACCTTATCCCAGCCATTCATCTACTCATCCCATGATAACAATTCCAACCCAACACAGCTTCCCACATCATCCCAAAATACCAACCTAATTCCAAAAAAACCATTCCCCATAAACCCTCCCTACTCATCCCCCCATCACTTCTCCCCAAAAAAACTTAATTCTACCTCCTCTAACCTCAAAACCCAAACATCATAAACCCCACACACCTCCCACGCCTTCAATTCACCCATCTCAGTAATCTCATTTTCCATTGTTGAAGTAATAGAAGCTGCAGTAGGAGCAATAGTAGGAGCAGGAGGAGTAGTCGTCCAATTAGGGGGTTACAGTTGGTGGGGGGTTGGAAAAGTTGAGCCAGGGCCGGAACTTTTTTTTTTTGATCCCGACCGACTCAACTTTCTGCATATGCTAACCATGAGTTCAAAAATTATTCCAACCCCGACTCAGCTTTCTGCATATGCTAATCATGAGCTCAAGAATTGATGTTCTATAGTTGAAGTAGTTAGAAGATAAACAGCAAGAGCGAAGTATTGAAGCCGTGCATATGCACAGCTTGAGCGAAGCATCGACATGATAGCAAGACGACGAAGATTCTTTTACATATGCTTAGCATATGCACAAAACATGCTCAATCATGAACTCAACTTGTGACATGCTCATCAACAAGCTATCGCTCACGTTATTCTCATCCGTTTTCTTCTTCATTCTCGTTGTTCAGCTCATGATTTGCATCATCGCTTTTCTCGTTGTCTTCAACATTTGCATTGAATGAATCTTGAGCGAGCTGAGTTTCTTCTCAGTATATGCGCAGCATATGCGAAGTGCGACACTCATCTTCAAGTCGTTCATCGATGTTTCTTTGTGCTCAGTTGATGCTACGCATATGCACAGACGAGGCTTTGGTGACCAGATGTGAATTTTATTGTGGCCTCGCTTAATGCTCTTGGCATATGCTGTCCAACCCGACGCCAAGAATTTTTTTTGACCCCGGCTCAACTTTTTCAACCCCCCGGCCAGCTGTAACCCGTCCAAGTAGGAACATAGTTGTTGCAGTGCCATTACACTGCCCGCTAGCCTGGTTGGGGCTAGCGCCAATTGCGGCACAAAACCTAGATAGCTTCCTGCTGTAGAATACATACCTTTAGTCAATTATCAGATCTACACTTCATCATCCATCACCGCGTCTAAATCACCTTTTTCTCCATTCCACTCACACGCTCGTAAAGTCCTTTTAGGATAGTCCAGCTACCGCCATACCCATACTTAATCATCAAAGACCGGGTCTTGTGTTTCGCTCTATGGTTTGGCAGTGTGGTGGTGACTGCATTAAGCGAACTAGGGGGGGTGTGGGGTGCGTTGTTGATTACTGGGGTTGGGGTTAAAAATGGAAGAACTTTTAAATTGGATCTATATCTACGTCGGTTTAAAGAGTATTGGATTCTCACCCGTCTCGATCGAGTGGGATCATGTCTGATTCCTTGGTCCCTGCCTGTCTCTTCCCCTCCCTATGCTCCATCACTATCCTTCTCCGTTCCTCCTCCCCAGCCAGCCCGGTCTTCACCTCCACATGAGTCTTATCCAACGTCTTGCGCCGGATGAGCAGGCAGACCAAAAGCCCCGCTGCCGAGAAACACACGGCGACGATCCATATGTTCCGTATAGATATCCAGAACGCTTTGCGAACGACCGCTTGTTGCGGGCCGTTAAGCTTGTTGATAAGAAGGACATTAGCCTGCGCATTGCTCCCCGAGTAGAGGTTGGCGGTCGAAGCGCCCAACGCGTTAATGAGCATGTCTTGCTGAGCGTCCATCTTGTTCGCGACGGCCACCGAACCGATGACCACACCAATCGCGCTGGCAACGTTGCGCACGAGACCAAAGGATGACGTCGCCGCAGCATTGTCCTGTGGCGAGACATTGCTCTGCAGCGCGATGAGAGGAGGCTGGAAGATGAGTCCGACACCGAAACCGGAAATGATCTGGTAGATGATGATCTTCGACCACGTCTTCGAAACTGGGAAATCATAGGAGAGCCCGAGGCCCAGGATTAACAGGACAAACCCAAGGCGGATACAGTCGAGATAACGACCCGTTTTCTTAAGGTAGGTGCCTGTACTCACCGTGGCCACGGACATGGATATGGCGAAGGGGAGCAACAACACCCCGGAAAGGAGCGGGCTCTCTCCGAGGACAGACTGGCAGTATAGAGGGAGGAAGTAGGTGTTGCAGGTCAAGACGATCCCGTGGAACAGGTTGACGACGAAAATAGCGAAGTTGGACACGTTCGAGTACAAGTGCACAGGGACGATGGGATACCGAGCAGAGTACCGCTCTACTGCAACGAAGATCATGAGAGTGACGATTCCGAACACAATAAGACAAATGACTGTTGCTGAATTCCAGGGGTGAACGGTGCCGCCAAACTCGAGCCCGAGGAGGAACATCAAAAGGCCACCAATTAGGGCGAGGCTACCGACCCAGTCGATGGCCTTGATTCCTGCGAGTACGGGTGTCTTCGGCGTGTCCAATTTCAGCATCAAAGCAATGATGATGAACGAAATCCCTGAGATTGGCACTATGAGATGAGTTTGGTTATTATGTCGTTATATACGAGCAGTGAAGAGGTTGGTAAAAACGGACTTACAATTGACATAGAAACACCACCTCCACGATGCTTTTTTTGTGAAGGCGCCTCCTATCAGTGGACCCAGCGTGAAGGCGACAGCCCAAACCATGCCCACGATTCCATAGTATTTGCCACGTTCTCTAGGGAGTGGGTTAGTCCAGCCATGACATGATCTAGGTACAGCTCCACTCACCTCTGGGAGAAGAGGTCACCAACGACTATACTCACCAAAGACAACAGACCCCCGGCGCCCAATCCTTGGACAGCCCGGCCAACAATAAGCATCGTAATGCTTACCGCAGCGCCGCTGATTGCGCTTCCAATGAAGAAAATCGCTACGGCTATCAGTAGGATCGCCTTTCGACCCCAGATATCGCTAAACTTCCCATAAGTGGGTGCCACAACAGCAGCGGCCAGGAGGAAGGCTGAGCCGATCCAAGTGTACCCCGATGTGGACTGGAAGTGGTCTGAGATTGTCGGTAGGGCCGTGGAGACAATCGTGATGTCGAGGGCGGCAAGGAAGACGGCCATCTGGAAGCGCATGTCAGTGAGATGCTTGGACTAAATGGGGCTAGTCAATTAAATCACATGGCCGAACTCACACACAACGTGGTCATCAGAATGGCGGTCTCTAACGTGCTTCTCTTTTTGGTTGGAACTCGGTCAGCTTGGGGTTGGCCATCATCCTCTCCTGGACTGCTGCCTGTCTCGGGAGAAGCCGAGGTCCCATCGGCGGCTTTGTCTCCCAGTTCTGTGTCTGTGTCTGACTTGGGATCCATTCGATCCTCTTCCGAATTGCTCATCATGTTGGATTGCACTGAACTCACCGTCTACCATGACCATTTCAACGGCTTGGACGAGGGGGTTCATGGTCAGCTTTAGGGCGGGCACTACAAGGCTCAGAGCCTTCAATGACATTTGTCCCTAACTCCGAACTCCGAGAGAGGTGAGGATCCCCGGCGCACGGCCCTCGCTAAACTCCGGGACTAAACTCCGAAGCTAAATGCGGCAAGGGATATAGAAGGGCTGAAGGGATGATATGATTATTATCCCTTTGGCTGCTGTTAGGATTCGGTTAATTTTTAAGGTTAACCCTAACCAGATTCGGTAAGGTTCCGTCAAAAAGGTTATTTTTTGTAAATAGAAACAATGTCAACAAAGCCCCCTATTGT
>JAABUU010000919.1_pt1 | contig 57461 bp, 57 predicted proteins | sample 5559301 | NCBI WGS metagenome assembly JAABUU01 (sample SAMN10711884, study PRJNA513360) | rock metagenome | isolation source: Antarctica rocks | place: Antarctica: Victoria Land, Richard Nunatak white
TCATCGACCACAACACACCCGCAGGCCAACTGATCGACGCCGGGCTGACGGCAAAAGACATCGTGACAACCGTAAGAGACGCCATGGGGAAGGCTCGTTTGCATATGGCGCCCGCAGGATGAAGCGCCTGGTTCTCGCTCTTGCCGCTGTTTTTGGCTTAGGTTGGGGGTCGGCCCGCGCTGCCGACACTTCTGCATCTGCGCCGATCAAAGCGCTTAACACGGCCCTTATTGGCGCGATGCACGCCGGCAAGGGAACTCCATTTGCCCAGCGCTACACGACGCTTGCGCCCATCGTCGAGCAAACGTTCGATCTTCCCGCCGTGCTGCAAGCCTCTGTCGGTCCACGTTGGGCGTCGCTCCCTCGGCAACAGCAAGCCGAACTCCAAACGGAGTTCGTGAGGTTCACCGTTGCGTCATACGTCGCCAACTTCGACAATTTCAGCGGCGAGAGATTTACTATATCACCTGAAGCGCGCGTTATTGGCGCTGAACAAGTGGTATCGACTCAGATAATTCCTACTACCGGCGATGTCGCTAAACTCGACTATGTCATGCGGCAGGAGCCGTCAGGATGGCGGGCTGTCGACGTGTTGCTGGATGGCACCATCAGCCGCGCTGCAGTACAGCGTTCGGACTTCCGCAGCCTGATCATCGGTGAGGACGCCCACCGTCTAGTCGATAGCCTCAAAAAGAAAGTCGCCGATCTATCGGGCGGTGCTCAGCTGCCCTGATATGCGAGATCCCGATGAATGAGGCTTCTCTTGGTTGAGCTTATGACAGCGTTAACGATGATCGCCGCTGCTTTGGCGCTTGCGGGCTTGGCGCAGGCGTTTGCTGGTTGGCGTGCCGTCGCCTGCTTTGGCCGGCGTCGTGCCAGTGCTGGAGCGCTACGGTCAGGCATCACCATTCTTAAACCTCTCCACGGCATGGAACCGTTGCTGGAGGAGGCGCTCGCCAGTTTCTGCACCCAAGACTATCCCAACTACCAGATCGTTTTTGGACTTCAGGATCGAACCGATCCCGCATTGCATGTCCTGCGACGGCTGATAGCCCGCTTTCCCGACGTCGATATCGACGTGGTCATCAACCCGGCGCAACATGGATGCAATCGTAAGATCGGCAATTTGATCAACATGTATCCTGCTGCGCGGCACGACGTGATCGTCATCGCAGACAGTGATATCCATGCCGCGCCCGACTATCTCGATCGCCTGACCGATGCACTGCTTCAGCCGGGAATCGGCCTGGTGACAACCCTGTACACCGGTGTCGCTTCCTCGGACGCCTGGCCTGCGCGCCTTGGTGTTTCGCAGATCAATCATACCTTCCTGCCAGGTGCGCTGATGGCCCGCGCACTAGGGCGGCGTGACTGCCTGGGTGCGACGATGGCGCTGACCCGTGACATGCTTGAGAGCGTGGGGGGGTTCGCGGCCCTCGTGCACCACCTTGCCGATGATGCCGTTCTGGGACAATTGGTAAGGGCACGCGGATGCGAGGTGGTCCTTGCTGGAACCGTCCCCGCCACGACGGTCCCGGAGCAGCGCATGCAACCGCTGTTCGCTCATGAACTTCGCTGGGCGCGGACCATTCAATCACTGGCGCCGGTAGGATTTGCCCTGTCGTCGATACAGTTTCCATTGTTCTGGGCCGGCTTTGCAATCGCTCTCTCAGGTGGTGCCGAGTGGTGCGTCGCGCTTTTCGGGGCCGTTTGGCTCGTGCGTGCCCTGGTCACGTTCGGCATCGACCGCGCGCTGGCCCTTGCACCTGCCATGCCAATCTGGCTTCTGCCGTTTCGCGACCTCCTTTCGGTTGCGGTCATTCTGGCGAGCTATGGCGGCAGCGAGGTGGCGTGGCGCGGACACGTGCTGACCACCTCGGCGCCCAGCCTTGCTCCCGGCAAAGGATAACACGACCATGATGAAGACACTCTTTCTGCAGCCTCCGTCTTTCGGGGGGTTCGACGGTGGCGCGGGATCGCGCTACCAGGCCAAGCGCGAGATCAAGTCGTTTTGGTATCCAACCTGGTTAGCGCAGCCCGCGGCGTTGGTGGACGGCAGCAAGCTGATCGACGCGCCGCCTGCCAATATCGGGCTGGAACCGGTGCTGGCTGAGGCACGGACGCGCGAACTCGCCATCATCCACACGTCCACGCCGTCGTTCCCGTCGGACGTGAAGGTCGCGCAGGCGATGAAGGATGCCAATCCGTCGCTAAAGATTGGCTTCGTTGGCGCCAAAGTGGCGGTGCAGCCTGCGGAAAGCCTGCAGCAGGGCAACTGCATCGATTTCGTGGCCCGCAACGAGTTCGACTTCACGGTCAAGGAGGTCGCCGAGGGTCGCGATTTTGCCGACATCGACGGCATTTCCTACCGCTCCGCCACCGGGTCGCTGGTCCATAACAAGGATCGGGCGATCCTGGAGGACATGGACCAGCTTCCGTTCGTCACCGATGTCTATAAGCGCGACTTGCGCATCGAGGACTATTTCATCGGCTACCTCATGCACCCGTACATCTCGATCTACACGGGACGGGGCTGCAAATCCCGCTGCACCTTCTGCCTCTGGCCGCAAACGGTTGGCGGCCACCGCTATCGGACCCGCAGCCCGGGCCATGTCGCTGCGGAAATCCGCGCCGCCAAGGCCGCCTTCCCGCAGGTGCGCGAATTCTTCTTCGACGACGATACCTTTACCGACGACTTGCCGCGCGCCGAGGCGATCGCCAAGGAGCTCGGCAAACTCGGCGTAACTTGGTCGTGCAACGCGAAGGCCAACGTGCCGCGCGAGACCCTCAAGGTGCTTAAGGACAATGGATTGCGACTGTTGCTGGTCGGCTACGAGAGCGGCAACCAGCAAATCCTGCACAATATCAAGAAGGGCATGCTGATCGACGTCGCCCGCCGGTTCACCAAGGATTGCCACGAACTCGGCATCAAAATCCATGGCACTTTCATCCTGGGCCTGCCGGGCGAGACGAAGGAAACGATCGAGCAGACCATCCGGTTTGCGACCGAGATCAACCCGCATACTATGCAGGTTTCCTTGGCGGCGCCTTATCCCGGGACCTTCCTGCACAAGCAGGCGCTGGAGAACGGTTGGCTTGATGCCGACCATGCGGAACTGATCGACGAACGTGGCGTGCAGATCGCGCCGTTGCACTACCCGCATCTATCGCACACGGAAATCTTCGACAGCGTCGAGACGTTCTACAAACGTTTCTACTTCCGCGCCCCCAAGATCGCGTCGATCGTCGGCGAGATGGTGCTCAGCCCGCAGATGATGAAGCGACGCCTCCGCGAGGGTGTGGAGTTCTTCCAGTTCCTCAAGGCACGCCACGCCGCCTGATCCGCCGCGCGATCATCTCGGCGGACGATTTCGGCCTTTCGGTCGCCGTCAATGAGGCGGTGGAGCAGGCGTGCCGTGATGGAATCCTCTCGACGGCAAGCCTCATGGTTGCCGGGCCAGCCGCGGCGGATGCAGTGCGCCGGGCCCACAACTTACCTTCGCTGCGGGTAGGATTGCATCTTGTCTTAGTCGATGGTCCGGCTTGCTTGCCGGTCGCCGAAATCTCGGATCTGGTCGAAGTGAACGGCCAGTTTCCGGGCCACCAAGCTCGTCTCGGCGTGCGCTACTTTTTCAGCCCGCGTGCGCGGCGCCAAGTGCACGCCGAAATCACGGCGCAGTTCATGGCGTTCGCTGCGACCGGTTTGGCGCTGGACCACGCGAATGCCCACAAGCACATGCACCTGCATCCGACCGTTGGACGCATGATTATCGACATCGGGCGGGATTTCGGCCTGCGCGCAGTCCGCATTCCCAACGAGCCAACTTCGGTGTTGAACGCGTGCGGCACCCACGTCGGCGTCGGCGCGCGGCTCATGGAGCGTGGGACGGCGGTGCTGCGAGGACAGATGCGCCGGGCTGGGCTGCGCACCAACGACCACGCTTTCGGCATTGCCTGGAGCGGTCACATGACAGCCGAGCGGGTCCTCGCACTGGTAGCCCACCTCCCAGCCGGGCTTTCTGAAATCTATTTCCACCCGGCGGTCCGCATGGATGCGGCACTGGCCCGCACCATGCCGGACTACGAACATGCAGCAGAGCTCCAGGCCCTGCTCGACCCGGCTGTGCGTAAAGCTTTTGAGCGCGCCGGCGTGGAACTCACCAGCTACAGCCGTTAAGCGTCAGCTTCGCCGAAAACTACGGGTCGTCGTCGCTGCCCGTGCCTCGGCCTGCACGGGCCTGGGGTCCGGCAAGCTCGCCAACAGAGCCGGAACGAACAGCAGGGTGGCGACTAACGTGCAGCCCAGGCTGATAAGCAGCAGCATGCCCATGCTCGCCGTGCCTGGATGGGCGGAGAGTGCAAGCGACCCGAACGCCGTCGCCGTCGTCAGGGCCGAGAAGACGACGGCGCGCGCGGTCGCGGACGCGAGCCGGGAATGTTCTCCGCCGCGCCAGTTTATGACAAAATAGATGTTGAACGACACGCCGACCCCCAGTAGCAGCGGCAAGGCGATGATGTTGGCGAAATTCAACTGCAGAGGCAGGAAGGTGCACACCAACACCGTGAGCATGCTCGCCAGCAGCAACGGCGCCAGGACGAGGGCGACATCCAGGAGTCGGCGCAGGATGGCGAACAGGATGAGGGCGATCATCACGATTGCTCCGATCGCTGCGCGCTGGAAGGCGCTGATGATCGTATCCGAGGTTGCGATGATCGCCACCGCGGAGCCGCCTGCCTCCGGCACGACGCCGGTCACCTCCGCGACGAAGCGGTGCAGCCCGGCGCTGCCCTGCGCGTCCGGCTTTGCCGTCACCTGAACGCGCGCGCGCCCATCCGGCAGCAACCAATCGCGGGCGATCGCGGGCGGTATGTCCTTCAGCGTCACCGGCGCCGCCCCAAGGGCCGTGCGAAGCCGATCGATCTGCTCCGGGAGGTACTGGGTCAATGCCGCATTGGTCGCCATGGCGGTTGCGTCCGACGCGCGAGTCAATCCTTCGAGATCGCGTGCGAGCCCGGCGAGAGGGTCATCGGGCGACAGTTTCGGCAGCGCCTTGCCGATCTGCTGGGCGGCGGAGCGAGCAGCGAGCCGGATATCGTTGGGCGTCACCGGAGCCGCAGGCGTGCGCGGGCTGAGCGTCGGTTCCAGGATATTGGCAGCGTCGGCGATGAGCGCCAGCTTGGCCGGCTGGTCGGTCGGCACTAGGCTCTCGATGGTCAGCGCCTCGGCGACCAGGGGCAAATCCGATACGCGCCGGGCCACCGCCGCAGCGTCCGCCGGGTTCGCCTCCAAGATATCGATGCTGTACGGGTTGCTGAGCGGGTTGGCCATGAGGTCACGCAGCGTTTGCATCGCTTCGGTGTTCGGGTCCTTGGTGTGCAGCGGGTCGGCGTCAAAGACCAACCGCGGCAGGCAAACCATCCCGCCAACCGCGAGCACGCCGAACAGCGCCACTAGCGCCCTGCGCCGGCGGACTAGCCAGTGATCCAACGGTTCGAGGAACGAGAACCCGATCTCGCCCGCTTCGGCCGGCGGCCGGAACACCGCGAGAGCCGCCGGAAGGAAGGTGATGGTGCACATGAAGGCGATCAGCATTCCTGCCCCGGCGATCAAGCCGAGCTCGGCCACGCCGCTGAACGAGGTTGGGACGAACGCCAGGAATCCGGCCGAGGTCGCCAGGGCGGCGACGAGCACCTGAATGCCGACCCGCCGGGCCGTTTCGCTGAGGGCAGCAACGATTTCTGGCCGGTCGAGGCGCACTTCCCGGAAACGGACGCTGAACTGGATCGCGAAATCGACCGCGATGCCGACAAAAAGGATGGCGAACGCGACGGAGATGAGGTTCAGCGTGCCCACCGCCAGGGCTGCGAAGCCGGTCGTCAGCAGCAATCCTAGGATGAGCGTCAGCAGGATCGGCAGGATCAACCGCCAGCTTCGCACCGCCAGGAACAGCCATAGCGCCACAACGACGAAACTGCCGCCCAAGCCCGCTACGGCGCCCTTCGCGGCGGTCGCAAACTCCTCGTCGGCGAGCGGCACGCTTCCGGTGACGCGGACATGGGCTGTCCCGGCCTGAACGGGGCCAAGTTGGGCGGCCGCGGTGCGGATTGCGGCAGTGGCGGCGCCACCGGGTTGCAGGGCTTTGTAGTCGAGCTTGGGTTGCAGCAGCACGAAACGGTATGGCCCAGCCCGCTCGGCAAGCGACCCGGACAGGAGGCGCTCCCACGACAGCGGCTGGAGCGTTCCATCGGCTGCATGCGACAGCGCGGTGTGGAACGCCTTCAACGCGGGTGCGAAGGGCGTCAGGTTGGCTTGGCCACGCTCCACTCCCATGGCCACCAGGGACAGGGCGGCGAACAGCCCGCGCGCACTCGGGTCGGCGGCCAGCTGCCCAAGAAAAGGTTGTGCGTCGATAGTTTGGTCCAGCAAGGCGCCGAGTTCATCAATGTCGAGGAACATCAGGCCGTTCTTGTCGAAATACGGCGACGAGTCGGGTCGCCTGACCGATTTGAAGTGGCTCTTGTCGGCCGACAGTGCCGTGGCCAATCCGCTCGCGGTGGCTTCGGCCTCTTCCGGAATTTGCGCGTCGATCACCGCGACGATCAGGTCGTCGAACTGCGGGAACTCTCGATCAAATTCGGCAAGCCGCTGCTTCCACGGCAGGCTCGCGGCGAACAGGCCATTCAGGTCGGTCGTCACCCCGAGCCGGGTCACCGCAAGAGCCATGCAAGCGATCGCGAGGAGGAGCCCGGCCAGCACCACGACCCAGGCCCGGCGGACGCTCGCTTCGACGAAGTGGGCAAGGGTATTTGGAATCGACACTGGCGCCTCGCAGGATTGCCGCACGTCCGCGACATCTGCGGCGGCCAACTTGCAGGCGGGATAGTCGGTTCGGGCTTATTGGTCCAGATGGCGAGGAGAGCGGCCGATCGCGCTTCCTTGACCTTTGTCCAGCGTGGCCATACCAAGCCTTGAACGAAATCGTGTCGCTACGGTTTCAATGTTGGGGAGGATGGGGCATGGCCCGGCTCGTCTTGGCGGCATCGGTGCTTGCAGCGATGGTGGCCGGCTCGGCTTGGGCGGATACGGTGCATGTCGGCGTCACCCTGTCGCAAACCGGCCCTGCCGCATCGCTCGGCATCCCGCAGCGCAACACCCTGGCACTCATGCCGACCGAGATCGCCGGGCAGAGGATCGAATACCAGATCCTCGACGACGGCTCGGACACCACGCGCGCCGTCGCGAACGCGCGCAAGCTGACCGACGAGGGCAGCACGGACGTGCTGGTCGGGTCGTCCATCACGCCCGCCTCACTCGCCATGATCGACGTGGCGGCGGAAAAGCACGTGCCGATGATCTCCCTTGCGGCGTCGGCGCGCCTGATCCTGCCGATGGACCTGCAGCGCCACTGGGTATTCAAGACGCCGCAGAACGACAGCCTGATGGCGGATGCGATCGCCGAGCACATGGCCAGCACCGGCGTGACATCTATCGCCTTCATCGGCTTCAACGATGCCTACGGGGACGGTTGGCTGGCCGAAACCCGGCGCGCGATGGCGGCACGGGACATCAAGGTGCTCGACGTCGAGCGGTTCGCCCGGACCGACACCAGCGTCACCGGGCAGGTGCTGAAGGCCATGGCGGCGAAACCGGACGCGGTGCTGATCGCGGGGAGCGGCACCCCGGCCGCCTTGCCGCAGAAGACGCTCAAGGAGCGTGGGTACAGTGGGAAGTACTACCAGACGCATGGCATCGCCAACGGCGACTTCCTGCGGGTTGGCGGCAAGGATGTGGAAGGCACCATTCTGCCGGCCGGCCCAATCCTGGTGGCCGAGCAGCTTCCCGGCAGCAACCCGGTGAGGGCGGTGGCCCTGGACTACGTCCACCGCTACGAGGCGGCGAACGGCGCCGGGTCGGTTTCGACGTTCGGGGCGCACGCCTGGGATGCCGGGCTTCTGCTGCAATATGCCATCCCTATCGCGCTCAAGACGGCCAAGCCAGGAACGCCGGAGTTTCGCTCGGCCCTGCGCGACGCCCTTGAGGGCGCGCATGAGTTGCCGCTTGCGCATGGAGTCTCAGACATGACGGAGGACGACCATAACGGCTTCGACCGGCGCGCCCGCGTGATGGTGACGATCTCCGGCGGAACATGGAAGCTGCTGCCGACGGCCGAGTAGCCGGGACGCGCCGTCTTGGACGCCGGCACCGCGCTGATCCTGCTGCAGGACGGCATCGTCAACGGCGCTGTGTACGCGCTGCTCGCCCTGTCGCTGGTGCTGGTGTTCGCGGTCACGCGCGTCATTTTCATTCCACAGGGCGAGTTCGTCGCCTACGGCGCGCTGACCTACGCGGCCCTAGACGAGCGGCGGATGCCGGGCAGCCTATGGCTGTTGGCGGTGTTAGGGGCGGGTGCGTGCGTGTCGGGATTGTGGTCGCTTCGGCGGGGAATGAGCCGGGGCGCGGTCATGTGGCTGCTGGCGGAAACGATTATCCTGCCCGGCTTGGTGATCGCAGCGACCCTCGTGCTGGCGTCCCACCCGATCGGCGTTGCGGCGGAAGCGACGCTGACCTTGGCGATCGTCGCGCCGATGGCGGCTTACCTCCAGCGCATCGCATTCCAGCCGTTGCGGGAGGCCTCCGTGCTGGTGCTGCTGATTGCCGCGATCGGGGTGCACTTGGCCTTCATGGGCGTTGGACTGGTGCTGTTCGGGCCGGAAGGCTTCCGGGCCGCCGGGCTCTCCAGCGCCGTGCTGCAGGTCGGCACGCTCATGATCCAGGGGCAGGCGATCTGGATCGTCGCAGTGTCGGCCGGCATGATGGCCGCGCTGTTCGTGTTGTTTGAGTTTACCCTGGCCGGCAAGGCGCTGCGCGCGACAGCCGTCAATCCGTTGGGCGCCCGGCTCGTCGGCATCGCGACAGATGTCTCGGGCCGGGCCGCCTTCGTCCTCGCGGGCCTGATTGGCGCGCTGTCCGGTGTCCTGATCGCGCCGCTGACGATCGTGTACTACGACAGCGGCTTTCTGGTGGGGTTGAAAGGCTTCGTGGCCGCCATCGTCGGCGGCCTCGTCAGCTACCCGGCAGCCGCTGCGGCCGCGCTGCTGGTAGGTGTGATCGAGAGCTTCTCGTCGTTCTGGGCCAGCGCCTTCAAGGAAGTCATCGTCTTCAGCGTGATCGTCCCGGTGCTGCTGCTGCGCTCGCTCCGCAGCCCGTCCGACGAGGAATGAGGCGTCTTTTCCTGGGTGCTTCGCTCGCCGCGACGCTGGCCGCTCCCTTGCTCCCGGTGCCGAACTCATGGCTAACCTTGGCCGATTACGCTGGGATTTCGGCCGTCGTGACGCTCGGCCTGGTGGTGCTGACAGGGGTCGGCGGAATGACGTCATTCAGCCAAGCGACGTTCATGGCGTTTGGGGCGTATGCGACGGCGCTATTGACGACCCAAGCCGGCTGGTCTCCCTGGTTGACGCTGCCTGTCAGCTTGCTTGCGGCCGGGCTCGGAGCCGTGCTGATCGGAGCGCCGACCTTGCGCCTCTCCGGGCACTATCTCGCCCTCGCCACCATCGCCTGGAGCGTCAGCTTTTTCTACTTGTTCGGCAACCTGGATGCTTTAGGGCGCAATGACGGCATCTCGGGGATTTCGCCGCTCCGGATCGCTGGAGTTGCCCTGTCCGACAGCCGCAGCTACTACCCCGTCGTCTGGAGCAGCGTCGCCTTCGCGCTTCTAGGGACGCGAAACTTGCTCGACAGCCGGGTTGGCCGGGCGATCCGCGCCTTGCGAGGCGGTGCGGCGGCGGCGGCGAGTTTCGGCGTCGGGCTGGCCGCGACGCGGATGCTCGCCTTTGTCTATGCGGCGGCGCTCGCGGGACTGGCCGGGTGGCTGTACGCCCACATGCAGCGTTCGGTAAATCCGTCACCATTCGGGCTGAACGCGAGCATCGAATATTTGCTGATGGCGGTCGTGGGCGGGGCGGCTACCCTGCCGGGCGCATTGCTCGGCGCCGGTCTGGTGACTATCGTGAACGACCGCCTGCAGGACATCTTGCCTCGGTTGCTGGGCAGCCAGGGCAGCTACGAGACGATTGTGTTCGGCATCCTGCTGGTCCTGGTGTTGCAAACGTCCCCTGACGGAGTTTGGCCGCGCTTGCGTCGGGTCCGGCCGACCCAGGCGCGAACCGCACGCGTGGGGGATGCGGCGCTGCCATTCCGCTCGTTGCCGGCAACCGGGTCGCCGGTCCTGCACGCGACCGGGCTGCGCAAGGTGTTTGGCGGCCTGGTCGCTGTCGATAACCTGAACTTGCGCCTGGACGCCGGGGAGATCGTGGGGCTGATCGGGCCGAACGGGGCGGGAAAGAGCACGACGTTCGATTTGCTGACCGGCGTCGCCACGCCGACCGCAGGCGGCATCGAGTTCCTCGGCCAGCGCTTGGACGGACGCGCACCGGCGGCCGTGGCCCGGCTCGGGCTGGCGCGCAGTTTTCAGCATGTGAAACTCGTGCCTGGCATGTCGGTCATCGAGAATGTCGCGCTGGGCGCCCACTTGCGCGGCACGTCCGGCGCCGTCGCGGCGCTGCTCCGGCTGGATCGTGCCGACGAGCGCCGATTATTTGCCGAAGCTCGCCGGCAGCTTGTTCGCCTTGGATTGGCCGAGCACGCCGACAAGCCTGCCGACAGCCTCGCCTTTGGACAGCAGCGGCTGGTCGAAATCGCACGCGCCCTCTGCCTGGACCCGGTGCTGTTGCTGCTCGACGAGCCGGCGGCCGGGCTGCGGCACGCCGAAAAGACCGAGTTGGCGGCGTGCCTGCGTGGCCTGAAGGCGCATGGCATGACCGTCCTCCTGGTTGAACACGACATGAATTTCGTGATGAACCTCGCCGACCGTTTGATCGTGATGGATTTCGGGGCAACGCTTGCGGAGGGCCGACCGGCAGAGGTTCGGCGCAATCCGGCCGTCATGCAGGCCTATCTTGGCGCGGCCGTATGACGGCGCTGCTGGAGGTGCACGGACTCTCGGTTGGCTACGGCGGCATCGATGCTGTCCACGATGCGACGTTGACGATCGACGCCGGGCAGATCGCGACCGTGATCGGTCCGAACGGCGCTGGCAAGACGACGCTGCTGAACGCTATCATGGGCATTAGTCCAGCACGTGGACGGCTCTTGTTCGCGGGCGGGGACATTGGCCGATTGCCGGTCGAGGCACGGGTTCGCCTCGGCATGTCCCTGGTGCCTGAACAGCGCGAGCTGTTCCCAACGATGTCCGTCGAGGACAACCTCCACCTCGGCGGCTTCCGGTTTCGCCGTGAGGGGGCGCGGTCTGTGCGTCGCATGACGGACGGCATCTACGATCTGTTTCCCCGTTTGCGCGAGCGCCGCCGGCAACGTGCCGGAACCTTATCCGGCGGCGAGCGCCAAATGCTGGCCGTGGGACGCGCGCTCATGGCCCGACCGCGCCTGCTCATGCTGGACGAACCCAGCCTCGGCCTGGCGCCTCTGATCGTCGCCGAAATGCTCCATACCATCGCCGACCTGCGGCAACGCGACTGCGCTATTCTGCTGGTTGAGCAGAACGCGCGCGCCGCCTTGGCGATTTCCGATTACGCCTATGTGCTGGAAACCGGGCGGATCACGCTGCAAGGACCCAGCGCCGGGATGGCGAACGACGATCGGGTGGTCGAAAAATACTTGGGAGCGGGTCACACGGCCACGCTCAACTGAGGCGGGAAAAGCTCTCGCGTGCGAAAACCTCGTCCAGCTTCTGATCCCAGAGCCGGACGCCACCGATGATCCCGGCCGCATTCGACACTACGCGCACGTTAGGCGGAAGGCCGATGTCGATGGCCTTGGCGTTGCCTCCACCGATCAGGAGGGTGTCGTAAGTCGTCAGCGTCTCAATGATGACCAGGGCCCGCGCAAGACGCCTGTTCCATTTTGGGCGCCCGACCGCACGCAAGGCTGCATTGCCCAGATATTGGTCGTAGCTCATGTCCTTGCGGACCGGATGCTGGCTCATTTCAAGGTGCGGCGCGAGCAGCCCGTCTTGAAACAGGGCGAAGCCGATGCCGGTGCCCAAGGTAATCACGCACTCCAGCCCTTCACCCTCGATGACGCCCAGACCTTGGACGCTGGCGTCATTCAACAGGCGGACGGGTTTGTCGAGCCGTTGCGAGAGGTCGGCCGCGAGCGGGTAGCTGTGCCAGGCTTCGGTGCCGAGATTTGGCGCGGTCAAGACCCGGCCGGAGCGCACCACGCCGGGGAAGCCAACGGAGATGCGATCGAACTTGCCAAGCGGGGAAACGACTTGGGTCAGGGCGGCAACAACCGCAGCGGGACCGCTTGGACGCGGCGTATCAACCCGGTTGGGGCCGGCGACGACGGTGCCGGACGCGTCTAAGAGACCTGCCTTGAGACGTGTGCCACCGATGTCAATCGCCAGGGTAAGGGGGTCGTGCGCCGGAGTCGCCATAAACGGCCTTCGCTTGCGTCAAGGGCGCCATCGTGCGCGACGCGATCGTGCCGCGCAACGGCCGGGCACTCGGGGCGCCCGGCCTTCTCGATCAGCGACGGGTCAGCATCGCCAGGACATAGCCGATGGCGCCCGCCACCAGTAGTGCCGTCAACGGCCGTTCCGCGACGGTGTCGCCCAGGTAGGCGCTCGCATCTTCAAGTTGGTCGGCCAGGTTGCTGCCGGCGCCGCTAGCCTGGTCGCGAACCTTGCCATAGGCGCGTTGCGCGGTGCCAACGACTTGGTCTACCGTCCCTTCGGCCTGCGTCTTAGTATCGCCAGTCAGGTCGCCCAAAGCGCCTTTAGCCTTGCCGCCCAGGTCGCGGGCGGTGCCCTCAACGCGGTTTTCGTCCATTTTAGAAGCTCCTTCGGTGGTGCCGTTCCAACAAGGGCGTAGCGCCTTGGTTCCCTTCAGCCATGAAAATCCCCACATTGCGCGTTTCCTGGCACCCGCCCATATCGCTTGTGCGTCTAAAAGTTAGGGGCTCGCATGTCGGTAGCTGACTCGCGCGTCGATACCATCCTGGCCATCGTCTCCAAGGAGACAGAGGTCGATCGGTCGCGGCTGACGATGGATGCCAGGATCGCAGATTTGGAGATACCGTCGCTCGACATGGTGCAGGCTATTTTCGAATTGGAAACGAGATTCGGGATCGAAATTCCCGTTGTCGGCGACAGCGTCGGGGCGGAGTTCGAGACGGTCGGGGACCTTGTTCGACACGTAACCGCCGCGATCGAACGTGCCGCGGCGCCGGCCGCTTGAGGGCGAACCGCCGGGTCGTCATCACGGGGCTGGGCGCGGTGTGCGCGGTGGGACACGATGTGCCCACCTTCTTCAGTTCGCTCAGGGACGGGCGGTCGGGCATCGGCCCTATCCAGAATATTCCGACCGAACGATTATCGGTGCGCCGGGCAGCCGAAATCCAGGACCTGGACATAGCCGCCCACTTCGCCCCACGCCGGCTGACGATGCTGGATCGAACCTCGCAACTCGCGCTGATTGCCGCGCGTGAGGCGATCCGGCACGCGGCTTTGGCGCCGAGCCCAAGCGACGCGGTCATCTTGGGAGCCGCCTTCGGACACGAGACGTTCGACGAGGTGTATCGGCAGTTCTACGCTGAGGGCGCCCATCGCGTGCACCCCTTCACCGTTCCAAAGGTGATGCCGAACGCGCCGGCCAGCCATATCTCGATGGAATTCGGCATGCGGGGGCCGTGCTTCACCACCGCTTCGGCCTGCGCCTCCGCGACCCACGCGATCGGGATTGCATTCCACATGATCCGCAGCGGCAGCGTCGATGTCGTCATCACCGGGGGAACCGACGCGTCCGTCGTCGTAGGCGTCCTTAAAGGTTGGGAGGGCCTGCGAGTGTTGAGCGCGGACACCTGCCGGCCATTTTCCCGCGACCGTACCGGCTTGGTCATCGGCGAAGGAGCGGGCATCCTGGTGATTGAAAACCTGGACCATGCGCAGGAGCGTGGCGCCGTCACGCACGCGGAGATCGTCGGGTTCGGCATGGGCGCGGACGGGGCTGACATCACAGCCCCCGACCCGGCCGGCGCCACGGCCGCCATGCAGCACGCGTTGCATGATGCGGAGTGCGAGCCCGGCGAGATCAACTATGTCAACGCGCATGGGACCGGAACCCGGTTGAACGACACTACGGAGGTGGCAGCCTTGCGCCAGGTATTCGGCAAGCGGATGCCGCTCGTCTCCTCCACTAAATCGATGATCGGCCACTGCCTCACCGCGGGCGGCGCGCTGGAGCTGATTGCGACGGTGATGGCGTTGCGCGACGGGATCGTCCCGCCGACCGCGAATTTCAGCGAAGCCGACCCTGCTTGCGATATCGACTGCGTGCCCAACGTCGCGCGCGAGGCGTCCATACGGACAGCACTCTCGAACTCGTTTGCATTTGGCGGCTTGAACGCGGTACTCGTCACCCGGCGCATGGGAGGCTGACGTTGACCATTCCCCACATCAATCGCATCGGCGCGGCTGTGCCGGACAACGACGTCCACGCTCCTTTCGTGACCTTCGCACGCACGCTGCTTGCCAGTGACAAGGCGCGCAGCGTGTTCGATCGCATGGTCGAGCGGTCCGGCATCTCACATCGCTACTCGGTCTTCAGCGCCGGGGAAGCGGGTGCGGACAAGGTCGACGCCGACGGATTCTATAACCGGGGCCGGTTCCCTTCGACTGCCACACGCATGAAGCTGTACGAGCGTGACTCCGTGCCGCTCGCCTTGCGCGCGGTGGCGAAATTGGACGAGGACCCGGCGAGCTTCACCCACATCGTGGTCGCGTCCTGTACCGGTTTCGTGGCCCCCGGATTGGACCAGATCCTGGCCGAGCGGCTCGGCATGTGCCCGTCGCTGGAACGCACCATGGTCGGCTTCATGGGTTGCTACGCCGCCGTCAACGCGCTGAAATCCGCCTACCACATCGTGCGCTCCAACCCGGCCGCGCGCGTTCTGGTCGTCAACCTCGAGCTGTGCACGCTTCACATGCAGGAATCGGGCGACCTCGAAACCGTGCTGTCATTCCTGCTGTTCGGCGATGGCTGCACCGCGGCTTTAGTGTCGGCGGAGCCGTCCGGCATCGGCCTGCTCGGCTTCCATGCGGTGACGTTGCCGGACTCGCAGGACCTGATCACATGGCGCATCGGCGACCAGGGCTTCGACATGCGCCTGTCGGGCAAGGTGCCTGGCCGGATCGCTGCCGCGTTGCGGGCCGAGATTGAAAACCAGGATACGCGCGGCATCCTGCAGGGCCAGGTAACCCAGCAAGTCGACCTTTGGGCGGTCCATGCAGGGGGGCGCACCGTTCTGGACGCGGTGGAGCAGGGCCTCAAGCTCGGACGCGACGCGTTGCGGCACTCGCGCGGGGTGCTGAACGACTTTGGCAACATGTCCTCGGCGACCGTCATGTTCATCCTCGATCGCATGCTGCGGGAGCCGGCTGGGCCGGGCAACGGCGTCGGCATGACTTTCGGCCCCGGCTTGTGCGCGGAAACGTTCCGGTTCCAGCGCGCATGAGCCTTGCGCGGCGCAGCACAGCTTCCGAGCTTATGGACACCGATTGCACCGACGCCGCCGACTACCAGGCCTGCCTGACCGACTTGGCCGCTGTCAACACCCTTACGCTCGCACGGCGGCCGACGCTGGCGTGGCTGGATCGCGCAATGCGACACCGGGAAGCCGCCGAGCCGGTCTCGGTGTTCGATGTCGCCTATGGGCACGGCGACATGCTGCGCGCCATCCATCACTGGGCGACCCGGCGTGGACGGACCGTGCGGCTGGGGGGAATCGACCTCAATCCCGGAAGCGCCGCCGTCGCGCGCGCCGCCTCGCCGGGCATTGCGCTCGACCTCGGAACCGGCGACGTCTTGGCGCACGACCCGGGCCCGGGCTGGGACTACATCGTCAGCTCCCTGTTCACCCACCATCTGGACGACGACCAAGTCGTCGCATTCCTGCGCTGGATGGAACGGCATGCCCGCTACGGCTGGTTCGTAAACGACCTGCACCGTCACACGATCCCGTATCGCGTGTTCCGCGTCGGCTCGCGCCTGCTCGGCTGGCACCGGTTCGTGCAGCATGACGGCGCGGTGTCGATCGCTCGCGCCTTCCGCCCGGCGGAGTGGCGGCGGTTGCTGGCCGAGGCGGGGGTGCCAGGCCGCATCCGGTGGCGCTTCCCGTTCCGCCTCTGTGTCGAGCGGCTGCGGTGAGCGTCGTCATTGCCGGCGGCGGCCCGGCGGGCGCGCTGTCGGCGTGCCTGCTGGCACGCGCCGGGCTGCATCCAATGCTGCTGGAGCGCGACGCCGGGCCGCAAGACAAGATATGCGGCGAGTTCGTCAGCCAAGAGGCTAAGCATTATCTGGCAGCGGTCGGCATCGACGTTGCGACCCTCGGCGCCGCAGAAATCCCGGCGATGCGGCTGGTGCACCGGCGGACCATCGTTGAAACGCGGTTGCCGTTCAGCGGCGCCGGGTTGTCCCGGCGGGTCATGGACGAGGCGCTGCTGCAGCGTGCGAAGAACCTCGGGGCCGACATCCACCGTGGCTGCCAGGTCCGCAGCGTTACCCTGGAGGACGATCCCGTGCTCGACATCGCCGGCGTGCACGTCGGCGCGCCGACGCTGTTTCTGGCAACGGGTAAGTACGACCTGCGCGGGTCGCCCCGGGTCCCGGCGCGCACGCCCGAGAAGCTGATCGGGTTCAAGCTGCACCTCCGCCTGGCGCCGGCCCAGGTCGCGGCGTTGCGTGGGCATGTCGAGGTGATCCTGTTCGACGCTGGCTACGCCGGGCTGCAACTCATCGAGAACGACACCGCCAACCTGTGCTTGCTGGTGGACCGGAGCCGGTTCGACGCGTTCGGGCAGGATTGGGCGGCCCTGCTGAATGATCTATCGCGCGGATGCCCCCATTTGGCCCGGCGGCTCGATGGGGCCGACATTCCCCAGGACCGGCCGCTGACCATTTTTCGCGTGCCATACGGCTACGTCCACGCCGAGGCGGCGAACGACCATGCCGGCGTGTTCCGGCTCGGCGATCAAGCGGCGGTCATTCCGTCGTTCTGTGGGGATGGGATGTCGATCGCCCTGCACAGCGCGCAACTGGCTGTCGCCACCTTCCTCGCACACGGCAACGACGCCGGGCGCTACCATCGTGCGTTGCGGATGGATGTCGGCGGCTCTGTCCGGCTTGCGTTTGGGCTATACCGTGCCGCCCAGACGCTGCCGATGCGCGCGATCATGGTCCAGGCCTGCGCCCGCTGGCCGGCCCTGATCCGCACCATCGCGCGCCGCACCCGGGTGCCGGAGGCCGCACTGCTGCGTGCGGCTTGAAACTTGCTGCCGTGGGCTATGTTGAGGTTTGTTGCCCAACGGTGAAGGCCACTGCCCACATGTCCGACATTGCCGAGCTCGACGCCGAGAAGGCTGCCGCGAAGGCTGCCAAGCTCCACTACGTCACCGATAAAAAGCCTGGCATCGCGCGCAAGCTCGAAGGCGATCACTTCGTGTTTTTCGCTCCTGATGGCAGCCGCATCGAGGACGAAGCGACGATCGCGCGCATTCGCAAGATGGCGATTCCACCGGCTTATACCGACGTTTGGATCTGCAAGGACCGGAATGGGCATTTGCAGGCGACCGGACGCGACGCACGGGGCCGCAAGCAATACCGCTATCATCCGCGCTGGCGCTTGGTGCGCGACGAGGCGAAGTACAGCCGCATGCTGGTGTTCGGCCGCGTGCTGCCGGCCATCCGCGCCCAGGTCGCGCGCGACATGGCGCTTCCAGGCCTGCCGCGCCGCCGCGTAATTGCCGCCGTCGTCCGCTTGCTGGAGATGACGATGATGCGGATCGGCAACGAGGAATATGCACGCGAGAACAAAAGCTTTGGCCTGACGACATTGCGCAACCGGCATACGAAAGTGAAGGGGAGTCACATCACCTTCGACTTCCGCGGCAAGAGTGGCGTCGACCATCACCTCGACCTGCAAGATCGCCGGTTGGCCAACATCGTCAAGCGTTGCCGAGAAGTTCCGGGGCAGGACCTGTTCCAGTTCATCGACGAGTCGGGCGAACATCACGCGATCGGTTCGAACGACGTGAACCAGTATCTGCACGAGGTCAGCGGCGAGGAAATCAGCGCCAAGGATTTCCGCACCTGGGCCGCGACGAACCTTGCGGCCCTGGCGCTGACGGAGCTGGAAACCTTCGACACCGACGCCAAGGCCAAGAAGAACGTGGTGCAGGCGGTCGAGCATGTGTCCAAGCTGCTTGGGAACACGCCCGCGATTTGCCGCAAGTGCTACATCCATCCGGCTATCTTCGACGGCTACCTCGACGGCAGCCTAATCCAGGGCTTGAAGGAGCGCGCCGATGCAGCCCTGGACGACCACCAATCCGGCTTGACGGCCGAGGAGGTCGCCGTCACGGCATTCCTGGCGCGGCGGCTCGGAGAGAAGATCCAGCATCCCCAAGCAGCCTGAAGGAGCGACGTGAGCATGGAAAGCCAGCGGCTGGACGTCGAAACGGCCGCCGACCTGCGCGCGCATGTCGGCCAGCCCTTGGGGGCGAGCGCCTGGCTTCTGGTTGATCAGGCGATGATCGATGCCTTCGCCCATGCAACCGGCGATCACCAGTGGATTCACGTGGACGTCGCCCGCGCCAAAGCGGAGATGCCCGGCGGACGCACCATCGCCCATGGCTTCCTCACGCTGTCGCTCCTGCCGCGGCTTTCGGCGGAGGTGTACAGCATCCGGCGGAAGTCGCGCGGGCTGAATTACGGCTCCAACAAGGTGCGGTTCATCACCCCCGTGCCCGCCGGGTCGCACATACGCCTGCAGTCTGTCCTGAAATCTTTGGACGAAGCATCCGGCGGCCATCGGATCATTACGGAAGCCACCATCGAGATTGCCGGAGAAGCACGGCCGGCGCTCGTGGCCGAGACGATCTCCCTTGTGTTCGACTGAACGATCCGCATCCCGCACGACACCATGCCCGAGGTCAACGTGCGACTGGCGCTCTACCGCCGGCTGATGTGGCTGAGCCATCCCGAGGACGTTGACGCCATGGCGAACGAGCTGATCGATCGATTCGGGTCGATGCCGGACGAGATGGCGCAGCTTCTTGATGCAGCGCGGCTGCGGATTGGTGCCGGAGCCACGACGTGCGGCAAGTCGACGCCGGGCCGCAAGCGGTTGCACTGATGATGGCGAGTCCTGACGCCGCGACGGCCCTGGTGGATCGCGTCGATCGCCGGGCCAAGCAGGCGCAGGTCATCCTTCCGACCGCCCTGGCAAACCTGGTGGCGCGCCTGGCCGCATTGATCCATGTGCTCAGCCTTGGCTAATGCCGTCATGCGGGGCAGGATCGCACCTGATCAGGGGAGCGGACATGTCGAAGGTCATTATCAGCTGCGCCATCACCGGCGCCATCCACACGCCGAGCATGTCGGACGCCCTGCCGATCACGCCGGAGCAGATCGCCCGCGCCTCGATCGACGCGGCGGAGGCAGGGGCGGCGATCATCCACCTGCACGCCCGCGATCCCGAAACCGGCATGCCCTCGCCGGACCCGGCGACGTTCATGCGCTTCCTGCCCGTCATCAAGCAGGCCACCGACGCCGTGCTGAACGTCACCACCGGTGGCGGCCTGAACATGACGGTGGAGGAGCGGCTGGCAGCGCCGCTGGTGACCAAGCCGGAAATGTGCAGCCTCAACATGGGCAGCATGAACTTCAACATCGCCGGCGCCGGGGCACGGGTGACGAATTGGAAGCACGATTGGGAGCAGCCCTACCTGGCCTCCACCGAGGATTTCATCTTCCGCAACACCTTCCGCGACATCGCCCGGATCGTCGAGCTGATGGGCCATGGCCACGGCACCCGGTTCGAGTTCGAGTGCTACGATGTCGGCCATCTGTATAATCTCGCCCATTGCCTGGATCAGGGCATCGTGGAAGCGCCGCTGTTCGTGCAGACCATTTTCGGCATCACCGGCGGCATTGGCGCCGACCCGCGCAACCTGATGTTCATGCGCGAGACGGCGGACCGGCTGTTCGGGGGCGACTATGTTTGGTCGGTGCTGGCCGCCGGGCGACACCAGATGGGATTCACCACTATGGCGGGCATCCTCGGCGGAAATGTCCGCGTTGGGCTGGAGGACAGCCTGTACATCGGTCGCGGCAAGATGGCGTCGAGCAATGCCGAGCAGGTGACCAAGATACGCCGCATCCTGGAGGACTTAAGCCTGGAGATCGCGACGCCAGCCGAGGCGCGGGCGATGCTGCACCTCAAGGGCGGCGACCGGGTGGGGTTCTAGGCGGTGGACGACCTGCATCGGCAGATCTTGACGCTGGACAGCCACATCGACATCCCGTGGCCGAACACGCCCGACCCGTTTGAGCCATCGCAGCGCCGGGTGGACGTGTTGAAGATGGTGCGGGGCGGCCTCGGCGCCGGGTGTTTCGCCGCCTACGTGCCGCAGGGCCCGCGCACTCCCGAGGGCTGGGATGCGGCGCGGGAACGGGCGTTGGCCATGCTCGACGTGATCAACGCCATGGGGCGCACGGCGGCGGGCGTGACGGCGCGCGTGGCCACCACGGTCGCCGAGATCGCTGCCGCCAAGCGGGACGGCGTGACGGCGATCGTTCCCGTCGTCGAGAACGGCCACTCGGTCGGGGAGGACCTTGGCGTGTTGAGCCAGTTCCGGGCGAAGGGCGCGCGCTACATGACGCTCACGCATAATGGGCATAATGCGCTGGCTGACAGCAGCAATCCGCGGGCCGATCTCGGCGATGCCGCCACCTTGCACGGTGGGCTCAGCAGCCTCGGCCGCGCGGCAGTCGGCGAGATGAACCGGCTCGGCATGATGGTGGACGTCAGCCACGTGTCAAAGGCCACCATGCTGCAGGCGGCGGCGTTGTCGCACACGCCGGTAGTCGCCACCCATTCCTGCATCCACGCGCTCTGCCCGGTGCCGCGCAACTTGGACGACGAGCAACTGGATGCCCTGCGCGACACCGGCGGCGTCGTCCAGATTACGGCCGTGGCCGGGTTTTTGCGGCTTCAGGGCAAGCCGGAACAGGTGACGGTGTCGGACTACGTGGACCATGTCGATTATGCGGTGAAGCGCTGCGGCATCGAGCATGTCGGCATCAGCTCGGATTTCGATGGCGGAGGCGCCGTAGTCGGATGGGCCGATGCGTCGCAAAGCGCCAACATGACGGCCGAGTTGGTTCGTCGCGGCTACGATGCGGCGGCGGTGGCGGCGCTCTGGGGCGGCAACTTCCTGCGCGTGATGGCGCATGCTGAAGCGGCCGCGGCGTAAGGGCCGTTCGGCTCGCAAATACCTGTCGCGTAAACCGACATTTTGTGAGGGCATCGACAACAGTTCGCATGCTCATCGGTACGTATGTCACCACTGCGACCGGGATTTGACCCTTCAGCGCGCGCAGGCACGATGTCATCTGACGAAACCCACCCCGGAGGATCAGCCCAGCCCTGGACGGTTGGCACATAGATTGCTGAGATAGTGTCATGGGCGCCAAGTAGTTGAGTGATCCATGGGATCGGAAGGAGAGAACATGCGAGCTGTCACGCGCGCGACTTTGGCGAGCGCTGCCTTTGCCGGACTGCTCATGCAGCTTTGTCCGCAGGCTCAGGCAGCAGATCCGATCAAGCTTGGAGTGTTGGAGGACCAATCCGGCGATTTTGCGCTCGCGACCATCGGCAAGGTTCACGGCATCGAACTCGCAACCGACGAGATCAACGCTGCAGGCGGCATCGCCGGGCGCAAGCTCGACTTGGTGACCTACGACACGCAGTCGGACAACACGCGCTACCAGGAGTTCATGCGCCGCGTCCTGCAGCGGGACAAGGCGGACGTGGTGTTCGCCGGCTTCTCCAGCGCCTCCCGTGAGGCGTACCAGCCGATCGTGGACCAGCTCAACGGTTTCGTTTTCTACAACAACCAATACGAGGGTGGCGTCTGCGACGCACACATGGTGGTCACGGGCGCCGTGCAGGAGCAGCAGTTCTCGACGCTCATTCCCTGGATGATGGAGAAATTCGGCAAGAACGTTTTCACCATCGCGGCGAACTACAACTTTGGCCAGATCTCGGCGGAGTGGGTCCGCAACATCGTCAAGGAGAATGGCGGCAAGATGGTGGGCGAGGAGTTCGTCCCGCTCGGCGTGTCGCAATTCTCGCAAACGATACAGAACATCCAGAAGGCGAAGCCCGATGTCCTAGTCACGCTGTTGGTCGGGACGGCGCAGGCCTCCTACTACGAGCAGGCGGCGGCGGCAAACTTGCACGTGCCGATGGCCAGCTCGGTGAACGTGGGCCAGGGCTACGAACACAAACGGTTCAAGCCCCCCAGCCTTGCCAACATGTACGTGACGACGAACTGGATCGAGGAGGTAGATGACCAGAAAAGCCGCGACTTCGTGCAGAAGTGGCACGCGAAGTTCCCAAACGAGCCATACATCAACCAGGAGGCGGAAAACTCCTACCTGGCCGTCTACACTATACAAGGAAATGGTCGAGCGGGCGAACGGCTCGACCAAGCGCGACGACCTGCGCAAGATCATAGCCCAAGGCGACGTCTGTGTGGACGCGCCGGAGGGCAAGGTGTGCCTGAATCCCAAGAGCCAGCACATGTCGCACACGATCTATCTGGCCAAGGTGGGTGACGACCACTCGATCAGCTTTCCGAACACCTGGCAGAACATCAAGCCTTACTGGCTAGGCGATGCCGGGTGCGACCTGACGCGCATGAATCCCAGCGCGCAGTACTCGCCGAGCCATCCTCCGCCTAAGTCTTAAGCGAGATCCGGTGGTGCTCGAACCCGTCCTTGGTACTCTGTACCAGATCGGCGACGCATTCGCCTTCCTCGTGCTGTGCGCTTCGGGCCTCGCGGTGATTTTCGGCATGATGGGGGTCATCAACCTCGCCCATGGCGAGCTGATCATGTGCGGGGCCTACGTCACCGTCACGGCCGCACGAGCCGGCCTCCCGCTGCCGCTTGCCATCCTGTGCGGCGCCGCGGCGTCGGGCCTCGTCGGGATTGCCATCGAGCGACTCGTGGTGCGGCGGCTCTACGGCCGTCCCCTCGACACCATCGTCGCGACCTGGGGCATCAGCCTGATCGCCGCAGGGCACGCTGATCCTGCTCGGGCCCAGCCTGCCCGGGATCGGCACTCCGCTCGGCAGCCTCAGCGTCGGCGACATTTCCTTTTCGGTCTACAGGCTTGTGCTGATGGCGACGGCCGTGCTGCTGCTCGTGGGCCTCTACGCCCTGTTCAACGCGACACGGTTTGGCACCCTGGCGCGCGCCACGATCCAGGTTCCGCATATGGCGGAAGCGCTGGGCGTGAACACGAGCCTTATTTACAGCCTCACCTTCGGACTAGGCGCCGCACTGGCCGGAGCGACCGGCGGCCTTTATGCGCCGACGATGACGATCGTCCCGACGGTGGGCGGAACCTTCATCGTGGAAGCCTTTGTCACCGTCGTGGTCGGGGGCGCCGACGTCTTCTTGGGCACGGCGCCTGCCGCGGCGCTGCTTGGGCTGGTCAAGGCTGGCATGACCTCGTGGCGGGGCCAGCTGTTCGGGCAGATCGGCTTGCTGGTCGCTGTCATTCTCGTCATTCGCGTGCTCCCCGATGGCATCTCTGGCAAGCTCCTCCGCGTCCGCGGCTGAGGGCCGCGCGCCCTTGCCGCCGGCCGCGGGCCGCCTGCGCCGCCTCCTGCAAACATTGGAGGGGCCGCAGACGATGGGCCGTGGCCCGGCGTTCTGGACCGGTTTCGCCATGGTTCTCGCCTTAGCCGTGGCTTTTCCGCTTGTCTCAGACGGCTACACCGTCGGCAATGCGGCCTATTTCCTGTGCTGGGTGTTCATGGCGCTCGGCCTTTCCCTGATCTGGGGCTATGGCGGGGCACTCAGCTTCGGGCAGACGGCGTTCTTCGGCCTGTCCGGCTACGCCTACGGCGTGGTCACGCTGAACTTCGGCGCCGAGCACGGCATGACTCTGGTGGCGTTGGCGCTCGCCGTGCTCGCCTCGGCCGTGTTCGCGGCGATCCTGGGCTACTTCCTATTCTTCGGCCGGATCAGCGGCGTGTTCCTGGGCATCGTCACCCTGTCCATCACGCTCGGGCTGGAGCGGTTCATGGCGCAGACCGCCGGACCGGAGTGGCACATTGACGCCGCGCGGCTGAACGGCTTCAACGGCATGAGCGGAATGCCGCCGCTCACGCTGCCATGGTTTGGGGAGGACCTCACGCTGTTTCCGGATGTGCCGCTCTACTACACCCTGCTCGGCTTGCTCGTGCTGACCTACCTCGGCCTGCGCGCGCTCGTGAACTCTCGCTTCGGCAACGTTCTCGTGGCGATCCGGGAAAATCCGGGTCGCGCGACGATGCTTGGCTACGACACGCGCAAATACCAGCTCGGCGCCTTCGTCATCGGCAGCGCGCTCGCCGGGTTGAGCGGGGTGCTCTACACGGCCTGGGGGCAGTATATCACCCCATCGAGCATGGGGCTGACGGCGGTCTCGCTGCCGATCATCTGGGTCGCGGTCGGTGGGCGGGGTGACGTCACGGCGACGCTGATCGGCACGCTGGCGGTGCTCTCCGGATTCCAGGCGCTCACCATCTACGGCAGCCAGTATGCCCTCGTCGTGATGGGCGCACTCCTCGTTCTCTGCGTGTTGCTGGCGCCCGATGGTCTCGTCGTGGGTCTCGTGCGCCTGCTTGGCCACGTCACGCGCCGGGCGCGTAGGCGCGCCTGATGCCGCTGCTCGAGACGCAGGAGCTGGATAAGTACTTTGGCGGGTTGCACGTGACCGCCGGGGTGAACTTCGCATTGGAGGAAGGCGACATCCATTGCCTGATCGGGCCGAACGGGGCCGGCAAGAGCACATTGTTCCGGCTTATCCTCGGCGAGTATGCGCCCAGTGCCGGCCGGATCCTGTATGCCGGGGAGGACATCACGGCGCTGCCGGCCTACGCGCGGGTCCGCAAAGGCATCAGCGTCAAGTTCCAGGTGCCGGGCATCTTCCCTGGGCTCAGCGTGCGCCACAATCTGGAAATTGCGCTGCAGGACCATCTCCAAGGCCACTCGCGCAGCGAGGAGGTCGAGCGCCTGCTGGGCTTTCTCGGCCTGCACGACGCTGCGCTCCAGCGCGCGGGCGACCTTAGCCACGGCCACAAGCAATGGCTCGAGATCGGGATGGCGGTCGGGCTCAAGCCGCGGCTCCTGCTGCTGGACGAGCCGACGGCCGGCATGTCGCCGGAGGAGACGCGGGCCACGGGCGAGATGGTGCAGGCGTTGAACGCTGCGGGCATGACCGTCCTCGCCGTCGAGCACGATATGAGCTTCGTCCGACAGATCGCCGCCCGCGTCACGGTGCTGCACATGGGACGTATCTTCGCCCAGGGCTCGATCACCGAAATTGAGGCGGACGAGCGCGTCGCGGCGATCTACCTGGGGCAGGGGTATGCCTGACGAGCCGCTCCTTGAGGCGCGGGGCCTCGCTGGCGGCTACGGCGGAAAGCCGGTCCTGCAAGGCATCGATCTTGCGATCTGGGCTGGCGAGGTCATCGCCATCATCGGCCGCAACGGCGTTGGCAAGACCACGTTGATGCGCGCGCTGATTGGGCTGCTGCCGCTGAGCGGGGGCGCGATCCGCTTGGGGGGCGAGCAGATCGGCACGTTCAGTGCCCATCGGCGCGCCCGGCGGGGCCTCGGCTACGTGCCGCAGGGCCGGGACGTGTTCCCACGCATGAGCGTCGAGGAAAACTTGCAGGTCGGCGCGGCGGTGCGTGGCGCCGGCGCGAGCATCGAGCCTGCCTACACCGTGTTCCCGGAGGGGCTGGGATGACCTGGTTCGATGATTCCATCATGGCGCGCAAGGGCGTCGCACGCGGCAAGCCCGGCGCTGAGCACAGCCTGACCGAAGCCGAGCAGGGCGCATATCATTACGTTTATGGTCCCTATGTTGCCCCCGTGCTGGCCGTGGAGCCGGGCGCGGTCATCGCCTGCGAGACGCACGACGCCTTCGAAGGCAAAATCCGGTTGGAAAGCGACAGCCCGAGCGCCATCCTGAACTTCCCCTTTCTCAATCCGCAGAACGGGCCAATCCAGGTCCGTGGCGCCGAGAAAGGCGACGCGCTCGCCGTCCGGATCCTTTCCATCCGTCCGCGCGGCCCGCAGCCCGCCGGCACCACCGTCGTCATGCCGGAGTTCGGCGGCCTGGTCGGCACCGGCGCCACCGCCCTGCTGAACCCGCCGCTGCCGGAACGCGTCCGCAAGCTGGAAGTGACGGAGGAGCGCGGCACGGTGTGGAACGACCGGATCACCCTGCCCTACGAACCGTTCATCGGCACGATCGGCACCTCGCCCGAGATCGAGGCGATCAGTTCGCTCGTGCCCGATTACTACGGCGGCAACATGGACCTGCCGGACGTGGCGCCTGGCTCGGTGATCTACCTACCCGTCAACATCGCAGGCGGGTTGCTCTATCTCGGCGACTGCCACGCGGCGCAGGGCGACGGCGAGCTGTGCGGCGTGGCGATCGAGCATCCCACCGTCACCACGGTGCAGGTGGACCTGGTCAAGGGCTGGACGATCGGCTGGCCGCGGCTGGAGACCGCCGAGCTCTACATGACGATCGGCTCGGGCCGGCCGATGGAAGACGCGGCCCGCATCGCATATCGCGAACTGGTGCGGTGGCTTGCCGCCGATTTCGGGTTCGACGAGGTGGACGCCTACATGCTGCTGACCCAGTGCGGCCGAGTGCGGCTGGGGAACATGGTGGACCCGAAATACACGCTCGGCGCGTCCGTCCGAAAAGCCATCGTCGGCCAAGCGGCGTAAGCGTGGCGGCTTGCGTTCACCGTCGGCGGGCCTTCACTCGCCTGTACAGAAGGAGCGGACCAGTCGCGCTGCGACAGCCGCTCCATGGGCGATCAGTAGCGACACCCCCAATGCAGAGGCACCGACCTTGACGTTCTCACTCGTTGCACGCTGTTCCCGGACAGGCGAACTCGGCGTCGCGGTCGCGACCGCCATTCCGGCAGTCGGCGCCATCTGTCCCTTCGCACGAGCCGGTGTCGGGGCGATTTCAAGCCAGTCCTACACGAACGCCCTTTATGGCCCGGATGGCTTGGCTCTGCTCAGCGACGGGGTTGAACCCGAGCAAGCCTTGCAATCGCTGACGGCGGGCGACCCGGGCCGAACCCTGCGGCAAGTGGTCATGGTGGATGCAAAAGGCCGGGCCGCTGCATTCACGGGGGCGGATTGCGTGGACGCTCACCGTCACCTCGTCGGCAATGGGTTCGCTGCCGCTGGCAACATGCTCACCGACGCTGCAGTCGTGGATGCGGTTGCTTGCGCATTCGAGGCTGCGGCCGGTGAGGTGTTGAGCGAACGCTTGATCCGGGCGCTGGAGGCGGGCCAGGCAGCCGGTGGCGACAAGCGCGGCCGTCAGTCCGCGGCCCTGCTCGTCGTGGCCGCGGATGAGTTCGCGGCCTGCGACCTGCGCGTGGACGAGCACGCCGAGCCAGTGGCGGAACTGCGCAGGGTGTACGAGGTCGCCAAGCGCCAGTTGTTGCCGTTCATCCGTTCCATGCCGACCCGCACGAACCCCGCCGGCACAGCCGACCGCGCGCTTGGAGCCTACTTGCTTCGCCCTGTCGGTAAGCGAGGCTGAGGGCATCACAGCGCCAGCAATCCGGCGATCTCGTCGGCGCTGCCCGCCCGCGTGGCGCCCCCCGCGACGACCGACCCGCGCTCCAGCACCCACCAGTGCTGCGCGACCGAAAGGGCGAAGCTGATGTTCTGCTCGATCAGCACCACGGCCACACGCTGCTCCCGCACCCGGCGCAACAAGGTTTCGGCGATCATCTGTACCACCGACGGCTGCAGGCCCTCGCTGATCTCGTCGAGCACCAGCAGCCGCGGCCGGGTGATCAAGGCGCGCGCGAGCAGCAGCATCTTCTGCTCACCCCCGGACAGCGTCCCGGCTACCTGCCGCAATCGCTGGCCGATGCGGGGGAACAACGCCACGACCTCGTCAAGCCGGTCGCGGTACAGGCGGTCGGACCGAAGCGCCAGCCGCAGGTTGTCCGCCACTGGGAGATCCTGGAACAGCGCTTGCTCCTGGGGAGCATAGGCCAGGCCACGCGCGACCCGGTCGGCCGGGGGCGTCAAGCTGACATCCTCCCCCGCAACCGAGATGGTCCCGCCGGATGCGGTGATCAGCCCGGCCACGGTGCGCGCCAGCGTGGTTTTCCCCATCCCGTTGCGCCCGAGAAGTGCTACGATCTCGCCCTGCCCGACCGACAGATCGATGTCATGCAGGACCTGGACGGGTCCATAGCCCGCCGAAACCCTCGCTATCGCTAAGGCGTCAGACCCCGAGGCATCAAGCATGGACCTGCCCCGCATAAACGCTGCGGACCAGGTCGGACCCGGCAACCTCCGCCGGCGATCCGTCCAGCAGCACATGGCCCTGGTGCAGCACGACGATGCGCGAGGCAATGCTCTGCACGAAGTCGAGGTCATGCTCCACCAGCAGTAGGCAGGTTCCCGTCTCGGCGGCAACCGCCACGAACACGGCGCCCAGCGCTTGGCGCTCCGCTTTCGTCAGCCCTGCGGTCGGTTCGTCCAGCAGCACCACGCGCGGTTCAAGCGCGAATACCATTGCCAACTCAAGCGCCTGCTTCAGCCCATGCGACAGGCGGCCGGTCGGCTCGTTCAGCCGCAGGTCGAGGCCGGTCGCGCGCAACACTGCGATGGCCGCCGGGGGCAAGTCGATGTGGCGGATACGGTGGATCAGCGAGAGTGGCGACAGGCGGGCGCGCGCGACGCGAAGGCACTCGGCCACGCTCAAGGTGTCGAAGGCGGACGCGGTCTGGAATTTGCGGCCGATGCCCAGGCGCGTGCAGCGATGCGGCGGTTCCCGCTGCAGCGCCACGGCCCCGATCGACACGTCGCCTCCGGTGCGCTCGCCGCCGTCGGACAGGCAGCGCATCAAGGTGGTTTTTCCGGCGCCGTTCGGCCCGATGATGCCGATGATCTCGCCGTCGTGCGCCGACAGGTTCAAGTCGGACAGCACCTGCAAGGCTCCATAATGACGACCCAGCGCGTGCACGGTGAGCGCATTCGTCGAACCGTCCAGTCGCGCGAGCGGAGGGGCGGCTCGCAGGAGCGGCGGTGCCAGCGGCCGGTTTGCGAGGCGAAGGAACGGCGCCGCGATTGCTGGACCCAGGCCGCGCGGAAAATACAGGATCACGGCGACGAACAGCGTCCCGACCAAAAGCTGCCAGACGAACGGCAGGTCGCCGCTGAGCACGGAACTCAGTACTTCGACGCCGATCGCCGCCAGCGCCGGACCGAGCAGCGTCGCCCGGCCGCCAAGGGCCACCCAAACCACCAGTTCGGTCCCGAACGCCAGCCCGGTGTTCTCCGGCGCCGCGACCGCCTGGATTTCGGCGTAAAGGAAACCCGCAGCCCCCGCCACCGCCGCGGTTGCCGCAAGCAGCAGCGTCCGCACGCGTGAGACGTCGATGCCGAGATAGGCGCAGCGGGTCTCGTTGTCCCGGACCGCCCGCAGCAGCCGGCCCGCCTCCGACTGGACCAGAATTGCAGCTCCTGCCGTGACCCCGACCAGGGCCACTCCCGCGATGGCAAACCAGCCGGCGAGCGAGATGTCCAGGGTTTCGAACCCGACCAGGCCGCTGCTCGACCCTGTCCACTCCCCGCCGGAATACACCAGCTGCGTCGCGACCACGGGGAGCACGAGCGAGATGACGGACGCGTAAAGGGGTGACGACCCCGGGAAGAAGCTGAGGAAACCGACCGCCCAGCCGAGCGCGGCTGCGAGCACGACAGAGGCGAGCGCGGCAGCAACGACCAGGGAGGCGTCCGAGCCGGCGTAGGTCAATGTCATCGCGGTCACGTAGGCGCCGAGGCCGAAGAACGCCGATTGCCCAAAGGTCAGCACGCCCGTGTAGCCCCAGAGCAGGTCCACGGTCACAGCCAGGACGGCGTAGATGAACGCGCGAGTCAGGACGTTGAGCAGGTAGGAGTCGAGGAGCAGCGTCCCAAGCCCCACTGAAACAAGGCCGAGCAGCACCAGCAAAGACAGGGCGCGGCGGTCAGCCACGTACGAAGCCGGCCGGCCGGACGCGCAGCAGCAGGGCCGCGGTGAGAGCGATCACCAGCCCGCCGAACACCGTGCTGACGTAGCTGCTTACCAGGACTTGAAGCCCGCCAAAGACCAGCGATGCGACCGCAAGCGCGCCGAACGAGGCGCCGGAGACCATCACGAGCATGAACGCGTTGATCAGGTAAGGCACGCCCATGTTCGGGTCCACGCTGGACAGCGGGGTGAGCAACGCCCCGGCTGCGGCCGCCAGGGCGCCGCCGAGGGCGAACGTAATGCCGCGCACCGCCCGCGTGTTGATGCCGAGGGCACGCGCCAAGTCCTCGTTCATGATCACGGCCCGGGCCGTCAGCCCGAGCCGTGTGCGGTTCAGCAGCAGCGTGAAGCCGCCGCCGATGGCGACCGCCACTCCCGCAAGCAGCAGGCGCCATACCGAGTAGTCGGCGCCGCCGAAATGGGCGGTGCCGGAAAGCGGCGCCGGGACGAACTGCACCTCCCGCCCAAAACCCAAGGTCAGCAGCTGCCCGATCACCAAGCCCAGTCCCCAGGTGGCCAGGATCGCGTCCAGCGGGCGGCGGTACAACGGGCGGACGATCACCCGCTCGATCGCCAGTCCGACCAAGCCCCCCAACGCGCCCGCCAGCGGCGCCGCGAGCCACGGCGACACGCCGCCCCAGCCCGCTACCACGGGCACGTACGCTCCCGCGGTCAGGAATGCGCCGTGGGCGAAGTTGATCACCCGCAGCACGCCGTAGATCACGAGCAACCCGCTTGCCACCACGAACAGGATGCCCGCGGTGGTGACGACGTCGAGCGCCAGGTTGATCAAGCGTTCAGCCGAGCTTCGGGCATTGGCTACCCGGCGAGACGTTATCGAACGTCTCGATCACCTTGACCGAACCGTCCGGCTGCACCTGGCCGAGATACATCGTGAGCGCAGCATGGCGTTCGTGGTCCATTGCGATCGTGCCGCGCGGGCCGTCGAAGGTCACCTGGGCCAACGCTTTGATGACGGCGGCCTCGTCCGTCGTCTTCGCCTTCTCGACGGCGGCTTTGTACAAGTAAACGGCTTCATACTCGGGCACGGACAAATCGTTCGGCGTGCGCAATCCTTCACCGAACTTCGCGTGCATCGCTGCGAGGAACTTCTTGTTCGCCGGCGAGTCGATCGTCGTCACATACGACCCGGCGATGTAGATGCCGTCCGCGTCCGCCCCCATGCCCTTGGCCGTGCCCTCATCCACTGCCAGGTTGCCGTAGGGCAGCTTGACCCCGGCCGCCCGCAGCTGCTTGGTCAACGTGACATTCGGCGCCCCGCCGGCCGTCGACGTGATCAGCGCGTCGGCGCCAGACGCCCGCAGCTTGGAGACGATGGGCGTCCAGTCGCTGCCGTCCATTGGCAAGTACTCCTCGCCGACCACCTTGCCGCCCTTGCTCTCCACGTATTTGCGGGTGAATTCCAGCATGCCGCGCCCGAACGCGTAGTCGCTGCCGATGAGAAAAAACGATTTTGCGCCGTCCTTGCTGAAGTGGTCGACAATGGGCGCGACCTGCTGCTCGGGCACCCAGGCGTCCACGAACATGTACGGGCTGCAGGAATGCCCCTCGTAGAACGATGTGTAGATATACGGAACCTTGCCGCGTGCCACGATCGACAGGCCGGCGTTACGGGCGGCGCTGGTTTCCATCGAGATCAGCGCATTCACCTTCTTTTGGAACACAAGGCTGTCGAACGCCTTCTGCGCTCCAGCCGCCCCGCTCGCGTCGTCGGCGACGTCCAGGACAACTGGGCGGCCAAGGATGCCACCAGACGTGTTGATTTCCTCCACCGCCAGTTCAGCAGCTTGCACCACGGACGGCGCCACAACGCTGTTGGCGCCCGACAACCCAACCGGCACGCCGATATGGATCGGCTCGGCCGCCTGCACGGCCGGACCGCGTGTTGCGAACCCAGCCAAGGCCGAGGCCATCAGCAGTAGCTTGAGTGTCGTTTGCATCTTCGAATTTCCTTTTATGTCCGTCATCACAGCAGGTTTTTGTCGAGCAGCATGTGCGCGCCCTTGTTGCCGTCGACCAGTTGCGTGACGCGCAGGTTCCCCGCCAGCGAGCACAGCATGTAGGCCTGGTTGCGCGACAGGTTGGTGCGCAGGCAGACATGCTTGACCATTTCCCGCACCGCCTGCTTGGCCGCGTCGTCGAGGTCCTCGTCCAGGCCGATGGACATCAGCTGGGTCGCGCTTTCGGCGAACGGGAACGTCACTTGCAGGTCCTTGCGCAGCGTCAGGCGGAAGGTCCCGGACAGGCCGATCTCCAGCGCCGTGATGCACACCTCGCCGTCGCCCTGCATGCCGTGACCGTCGCCGGCCATGAACAGCGCGCCCTCGTTGAACACCGGCAGATACAGGGTGGCGCCGGCCTTCAGCTCCTTGTTGTCCATGTTGCCGCCGAACGCGCGCGGCACCGGCGAGCCGCAGCGGCCCCACGCCTTGGGCGGCGCCACGCCGATGATGCCGAAGAACGGCTCGATCGGCAGTTCCGTGCCCCAGGGCAGCGTGGCCACGCCGCGCGCGCGGTCGACCGTGGGGTGGATGGTCTCATACTCGGTGAACTCGTCCGGCAGGGTGCCAAGCAGGGGCAGGATCGCGACGAAACCCCAATCCATCCGCACGGCAGCGTCCAGGATGTCGACCTGCAGGGTGTCGCCGGGCTGCGCGCCTCGGACATACACCGGCCCGGTGATGAAATGCGGCCCCGGCCCCGGCAGCAGCGCGTCAAGGGCGGCCTGGTAGTCGGCCGGGATCGACAGGTGTTTGGGCAAGCTGTCCCGTCCGCCGGCGGGGAAGGAGTGCAGCAGGACGGTGTCGCCGGAGTCCACCTCCAGCACCGGCGGGGTGGTGGCGTCCAGGTAGCCCAGGACCATGTTCCCCGGCGTGGCTGGGATTTCGTGGTGCGCCATCGATTGCTCCTTATTCAGAACTGGACGCCGCGGGTCAGGGCGCCATCCACGACCAGGTTGGTGCCGGTGATGAAGCTCGCGGCCGGGCTGGCGAGGAACACGACCGCGCGGGCAACCTCCTCCGGCCGGCCCATGCGCCCGGTGGGGTTGAGCGCGAGGGACTGCGCGAACAGGGCCGGGTTGCCCTGCTCGATGCGCTCCCACACGCCGCCGGGGAAATAGGTGTTGCCCGGCGAGACGGTGTTGGCCCGGATGCCCTTGCCGGCCAACTGGAACGCAAGCCCTTGCGCGTAGTGGATCAGCGCCGCCTTGAACGCGCCATACGGCCCGGCGGCGAAGTCCACCTCGCGTCCCGACACGCTGGAAATGATGACGATACTGCCGGCGTCCGACGCTTCCAGCCACGGCATCGCCGCCCCGACCACGCGCACGCTGCCCATCATGTCGGTGTCGAAGCCGGCCCGCCACGCCGCCTCGTCGCCCGCTACCGCCAACGCGCTGACGTTGGGCACGACAATGTCGATCCCGCCCAGCGCGTGGGCGGCGTCGGCGACCCAGGCGGACAACGCCGGGCCATCGGACACGTCCAGGGCGGCGCCGAACGCCGGGCGGGCGCCGGAGCTGAGGGTCGCGACGGTCGCGTCCACCTCCGCCGGATCACGGGCGCACAGGGCGACATGGGCGCCCTCCGCCGCGAACAGGTCCACGATCGCGCGGCCAATCCCCTTCGTGCCGCCGGTCACCAGCACCTTGCGTCCTACCAGCCCAAGATCCATGCGTGCTCCTTCTGCCGATCAAGCGGCTTTTTTTACGTTCCAGAACAGCGGCAAGCCCTTCAGCACGCCGGACAGTTCCTTGCGCGTGGCCGTCGGCTGGAAGTACTCGCCAAGCGGCAGATAAGGAACGTCCTGGAAGGCCTGCAGCTGGATTTGCTCGGCAATAGCCTTTTGGCTCGCCAGGTCGGGCGCCTGCAGCCACTGGTCGCGCAAGGCTTCGATCTCGGGCATGTCGGCCCAGCCGAACCAGCCCGCGCGGCCGTTGCCGCGTAACCCCAGATGCACCGCGGGCGTGAACTGGTCGAGGCCGAAGAAGCTGGTGAAGAACACGCTCCAGCCGCCCTTGTCGATCGGCTCGCGGCTCGCCCGGCGCTGAATCACAGTGCCCCAGTCCATCGACTGCACGTCGACGTTCATGCCCGCGCGCTTGAGCATGTCCGATCCCACCAGCCCCAACGTGTTGAGTGCCGGCAAGTCGGTCGCCACCATCACCACGACCCGCTCGCCGTTGTAGCCGGCGTTGGCAAGGTCCTGCTTGACCCTCGCCATGTCGCGCTTGCCCTCGAGCACGCCCATGCCGGCCTGCGTCGCCATCGGAGAGCTTAGCGGGTAAAAGCCCACATCGGCCTTCCATAGATCGTCCTCGGCCCCTGCGACCGCCTGCATGTACTCGGCCTGGTCCACCGCCCCGAGCAGCGCGCGGCGGATGGCCGGTTTGTCGAACGGCGGCTGCAAATGGTTGAACCGCAGCATCGCCGGCAAGCCTGTCGGGTCCAAGTCGATAACCTGGACGCTTGCGTCGCGCCGGAGGACGGGCACGAGATCCAGCGCCGGTTCCTGCCACCAATCGACCTGGCCGGTGCTGAGGGCGGATGCGGCGGTCGACGAGTCGGGGATGACGATCCATTCGACCCGGTCGAAATAGGCGATCTTGGGCCCAGCGGTCCAATCGGGCGTGCCGCTCGGGCGCGGCACGTAGCCATCGAAGCGCTCGTACACAGTGCGCGCGCCGGGCACACGCTCGCTGGCGACATAGCGGAACGGGCCGCTGCCCACCGCCTCGGTCAAGACGGCGAACGCGTCGGTGCTCGCCAGGCGCTCGGGCATCATCGGGCACATGCTGCTGGCGACCTTGCCGAGGGCGGCCGGAAGCAGCGGGAACGGGCGCTTGAGGCGGAACAGGGTGGTGCGGTCGTCCGGCGCCGAGATTTCGTCGGTAGCGGCCATCAACGCCTGGCCGAAAGCATCGCGCTTGCCCCAGCGCTGGATGCTGGCCACGCAATCGCGCGCGAGCACGGGCGTGTTGTCGTGGAACATCAATCCGGGGCGCAGCACGAGCCGCCAGGCTAGCCCGTCGGCTTCCGCTGCGACGCCGTCGACCATCTGCGGCTGCGGCGCGAAACTGCTGTCCTGGCCGAACAGCGTGTCGAACACCGCGAAGCCGTGGTTGCGCGTGATGTAGGCGCTGGTCGCCACCGGGTCGAGCAGCGGCAGGTCGACCTGCGGGATGAATCGCAGCACCTTGTGCGCCTGCGACCGCGCGATCCGGGGCGCCGCGAGCGTAAGAGCTGCCGTGGCCGTCAGAAACGTGCGCCGGTCCATGCCTACGCTCCTCTCACGGGCTCAAGTCGCGGCGCCGGGGAAGATGGCTTTCTTGATGATCGCGTGCACGCCCCAGTTGCCGTCCACCACCTGCGTGATGCCGAAATCCACCGCAACCGACATCAGCGAGATCGCCTCGTCCTCGGTCAGCTTCTTGGTGCTCATTAGGAACTGCCGCATCTTGCGGAACGCGTCGCGCATCGCGAGGTCGATCAAGGACTTGCCGAAGATATCGCTTTGCGCGTTTGGGCCGAGCTCGGCCAGGTAGTTCGGATAACTGAAGCCCTGCAATACCCAATCGTCTTGGGTTTCGATCATGGGAAAGTTCAGCGCCTCCAGCGCCGTGCCTGCAAGGTCGGCCTGCTTGTGCAGCACGAACTGGAACGTGCCGGTCAGCGAGCATTCGATCGCCGTGCCGCATAGCTCGGAATCGCCCTGCGAGGCGTGCGGGTCGCCGGCCGAGAACAGCGCCCCGTCCACCGCGACCGGGTAGTACATCGTGGCGCCCTTGCCGATGCGCCAGTTGTCGATGTTGCCGCCGGTGTAGCTGGGCGGGATGGAGTTGACGTAATCCGCCTCCTTCGGCGCCACGCCCATGGTGCCGAAATGCGGCCGCACGGGGACGCGGATGTCCTTCAGCACGCCCCAGTTCCGCTGGGTCTGGCTGTGGTCGACCGGCAGCCCCGGATAGTCGATGACCTTGTGCACCACGCCGGCCGGGTCGGTGACGGTCGGCCAACGGAAATTGTAGAGGGCGCGCGCCCAATTGCGCTCCCCGGCGGCGTCGATCTCGTAGATCGTCACCACCTCGCGCGGACGGTCGCCGGTGATCAGGTCCTTGTACTGGAAGCCCCAGTTGGCCGCGGCGTTGCTGCCGAACGCGAGGCCCTTGAACTGCGGGTTGGCGCACGGGCGCGGCTTCACGTCGAGGATGCGCACCTCCAGCACGTCCCCGGGCTGTGCGCCGCGGATGGCGACCGGCCCGGTGCAGATGTGCACGCTAAGCCCGCCCCCGGCGCCCACGGGCGCATCGGCGGCGCCGGCCCCGCGGCGGTTCACGCCCTTCTTGTCCTTGGTCCAGAGATAAACGCTTTCGGCCCCGGGATCGCCCTGGATCATGCGCTCGCTGTCGTCGTTGGCCTGGTGCGTGAGCGTCTCGATGGTGACGTAGTCGCCGGAGTTGATCTCGACCTGCGGCTTGAGCAGCTTGCTGAAGTAGCCCCACTGCACCGTGTCGGCGTTGGCCGGCAGATGATAGAAACTGGTCTGCGGCGGCTGCTTCGAAGCGGCGACCTGCGCCAGCGCCGGGGATACGAGGGAGAGCCCGCCGGCTGCCAAGGCGGCCGCCCCACCCGTCGCGGCGAAGCTGCTCTTCAGGAAGGCACGGCGCTCGGCCGCCATCGTGGCGTGGAAGTCCTGCCGGTGCCGTTCGAACTCGGCGCAGCTTGGGTCGTCACCTCGGCACATCAGCAAATTCCTCCTAAAACAGGAGGGGCACCCTGCAAGAGAAATGCCACGTGTGGCCCCAACTACGGGAGCAACGTCACGAGGTCGCCTTCACGGATGACGCCCTCGCGCAGCACTTCGGCATAGATGCCGGCGCAGGGCTGGTAGCCAAATCCGGGCACATCGACGCGGTTGCGGTCCGCGGGCATCCGAAGCGCAGCAGGACGCGAGGGCAAAGCCCCGTGGGCCAATGCAGGGATGGCGCAGCGTGGCGTCTGCAGCACGATCCGCAGGGTCACTTCGCCGACTTGAAGAGTGCCGCCGAGCCAAACGTTCTCGGGAAACCAGGCTGTGCCGGAGGGCGAGCGGATCACGATGTTGGGGCGGTAGCGGGCCACCTCGCCGCCATCGAGGCCGTCGAGTGTCGCCGAGGTAATGAGGTGAAGCGGCGCATAATCGAGGAAGGTGCCCGGTGGCGCCGCAGCGCCCAGCACGAGGATGTCGGACGCGACGTCCGTGTCGAAACCTTCGGCGATTTGTGCCTCCGGGTGGGAGCGGTCGATTTCGGCCGCGTTCGGTGGCGTGTTGGATAGCCGCACCGGCCGGCTGGTCAGCACGGAGAGGCAATCATCCAGCGCCGGGTCGCCAGCGCGGCGGATCGTGCCGTCAGGCAGGTTGATCTCGACGGCGTCGTCCAGGGTCTGTGTGCCGCAGCCGATCAGGCTGCGCCACAGTTTCGGCCGTTTCGCGCTCGCGACCTTCCCTGTTGCCTCGTCGACGATGGCCCAGGCACGGTCGCCGGCCGCGCCGCGATGCGTCACGGCCAGCGCGCCGCAGCCCTCGCCGAGCATGGATTTGACGGGGTAACGATGCAGGGTTGCGACCGTCCCGACGTGCTGCTCGTTCGTCACTGGGCTAGAAGCCCCTTCAGCTTTGCATCGACGAAGCGCACATCCTCGGGGTTGGTGCCCGGGCCGCCCGCGAAATGGCCCCAGATCGATGGGATCACCATTAGCTCGGCATTTGGCATGTGCTTCACCTCGAATTGGCTGTCCTCGGGCGGGAAGTATAAATCGGTCTGGCAGGGCATCACGAGAGCTTTGGCCTTGATGGCGCCGAGGGCACGGGAGAAATCCCCGCCGTACAGCTCGTTGGCGCTGATGTCGCCGTTCTGCCAGGTCCACAGCATGGCGAGCAGGTTGTTGGCGTCCTTCGGCAGGAAGAACCCCTCCCAGAAGGCGACCAGGAAATCCTCCAGCGACGAGTAGCCGAGCGCTTTGAGGTCGAGTTCCTCACGGTAGAACGCCTGCGAGAAGCCCCACCCGGCGTACACCCGCGCCATTGCCCGCAGCCCTTTCTGCGGCTTGGCGTCGTACCAGCCATCGGCGAACGCGGCGTCGGCGGTCAGCGCCGCCTTCACCCCCTCCAAGAACACGAAGTTGTGGCGCGAGCATTTGGCCGAGCCGCAGAACGGCGCGATCCGCTCCACCATGTCCGGAAACAGTGCGCCCCAGTGGAAGGTTTGCAGCGCGCCCGTCGACCAACCCGTCACCAGCCGGAGCCGCTCGATGCCGAATTGCTCGGTCACCAAGCGGTGCTGCGCCCGCACGTTGTCGCAGGCCGTCACCTTGGGGAAACGCGGCCCGTTGTACGGCTCCGGCGTGTTGCTGGGCGACGACGACAGGCCGTTGCCGAGCATGTTGGGCACGATGATGAACTGCGTCGCCGGGTCGAGCGCCATGCCGGGCCCGATCAGCCACTCGTTGTCCGGATGCTGGCTCGAATACCAGGTGGGATAGACGATCGCGTTGTCTTTGGCGGCGTTCAGCGTGCCGAAGGTTTTGTAGGCGAGTTGGCAGTGGCGGACGGTGGCGCCGCCCTGCAGCGCCACGTCGCCGAGGTCGAGGACCTCATGATCGGCCGCCATCAGTGACCGATCATCCACGGCCGCTGGTTGCCGTGGTGGCCGCCGTGGCTGTGATGGGCGTGGCTGTGCGCTTCGCGATGCTTCTTGGCAGGGCCGTTCAAGCGGTGCTCGGTCGCCGGCTCATGGGCGCTCTTTTCGTTCCGCGACTCCGCAATGTAGCGAACCCGGGCGCCCGAGGTGCGAATGTGCGGGCTGGCCAGCGTGCGAGGCGCCAATTCGCCGCAATCCGGGCACTCGTGTGGCGCTGCGGCGTGCATGATGGGCCGCGACGCCGCGAACTGGCCGCAATCGCCGCACAAATATTCATAATCCGGCATGGTGCTCTCCTTGAGAGTTGCGGCGGGATGCCGAGACACCCCGCCAACCCGTTCACGCGCAGCGGGCGAGGTCCGCATTGCTCGAGTCCACGTGCTTCTGCGGCCCCTGCGCGTTCGGCTTGATGTCGAAGTCGAACATCTCGCAGGGGATCGCGACCGACACGCAGGCGTTCGGGATGTCCACCACGCCGCCGACCCGGCCCTCCACGGGCGCGCAGGACAGGATCACGTAGGCCTGCTCCTTCGAGTAGCCGAACTTGGTCAGGTAGTTGATCGCGTTCAGGCAAGCCCGGCGGTACGCCATGGTGGTGTCGTTGTAGTACTGCGTGCCGTCGTCGCCGACGCTGATGCCTTCGAACACCAGGTAGTCCGAGTAGTGCGGATCGACCGGGCTGGTCTTGAACATCGCCTGCTCGACGCCGTACTTGGTGCAGCCGCCCTTGATCAGGTCAACGTGCAAGTCCAGCCACCCGGCCATCTCGATGGCGCCGCAGAAGGTGATCTCGCCGTCGCCCTGCGAGAAATGGTAGTCGCCCATCGAGAGCTTGGCGCCCTTCACGTAGACCGGGAAGTAGATGCGCGAGCCGCGGCTGATGTTCTTGATGTCGCAATTGCCGCCGTGCTCGCGCGGCGGGATGGTGCGCGCCGCCTCCCGCGCCGCCGTCTGCAGCGCCTCTCCGGTGAGCGAGCCGAGGATGCAGTTCTTCTCCAGCGGGGGCAGCGCCAGCGGCGGCACGCGGTCGGGGTCGGTCGCGATCAGCGCCCGCTCCCGCTTGTTCCAGGCGGCGAGCAGCTCGTGGCTCGGCGCCGTGCCGATCAGCCCCGGGTGCGTGACGCCGGCGAAGCGCACGCCGGGGATATGGCGCGAGGTCGCGTAGATGCCGTTGAAGTCCCAGATCGCCTTGCGCGGCTCCGGGAACATGTCGGTGAGGAAGCCGCCGCCGTTCTGGGTAGTGAAGATGCCGGTGTAGCCCCACTCGTTGCCGTGGTGCGGGCCGATGTCGAGCACGTCGACCACCAGCATGTCGCCAGGTTCGGCGCCCTGCACGTCGATCGGGCCGAACAAATGGTGGCAGGGCGTCAGGTCGCAGTCGCGGATGTCGCTGGCGTCGTCGTTGTTCTTGATCTGCCCGGCGGTCCAATCCAGCGTCTCGACGCGGAAATTATCGCCCGGCTTTACGCTGACCACGGGCGGGATGTCGGGGTGCCACCGGTTATGCGGCAGTGGGTTCTGCTCGCGGCCCGATTTGTTCAGGTCGACGGTGATGATCGACTTCGGCATAAGGCAGCTCCTTCTTGCAACGACTTTTTTGCTAGACGGCCATGTGACGGTGGACCAATTCCTCGGTCAGCTCTGTGGTGGCCCCTGCGGCCGCAATTCTCCCTTTCTCCATGATGACGAACCGTTGCGACGCGCGCCGCGCGAACGCCACGTTCTGCTCGACCAGGACGATCGTGATCCCTCGCTCCCGGTTGAGCCGGATGACGATCTCTTCGATCTCCTCGACCAGGTTCGGCTGGATGCCTTCGGTCGGCTCGTCCAGCAGGATCACCTTCGGGTTCGACAGCAGCGCCCGGGCCAACGCGAGCTGCTGCTGCTGCCCGCCGGACAGGTTGCCTCCCATCCGCCCGAAATGCTCGCGCAAGGCGGGGAACATCTCGAACACGCCCTCGTCGATCGTGCCGTTGCCTTTCGGGTCGGCGAACAAGCCGAGACGAAGGTTTTCCAGAACCGTAAATCTCGGCAGGATGCCGCGCCCCTGCGGCACCACGCCGATCCCGGCCTTGGCGCGGAGGTCGGTGCGGGCATGGCCGATCTCCGCGCCATCCAGGCGGATGCTGCCGGTGCTGCGGTCCATCAGCCCCAAGATCGTCCGGAGCAGCGTGGTCTTGCCGACGCCGTTGCGGCCGAGCACGCTCAGCAGCTCGCCCCGGCCGACGCCCAGGCTGATGTCCTGTAGCGCCCGGCTGTGGCCGTAGAAGGCGCTGACCCCCGACAGCTCAAGCACCGCTGATCCCCCCGGACCCGAGATACGCCCGGCGCACCTCGGGATCGGCCTCGATCTCGCCCACCGTGCCCTCCGCGAGCAGGCGGCCCTGGTGCATGACGGAGATCACGTCGGCGATCTTGCGGATGAAACCCATGTCGTGCTCGACCACGACCAGCGTGTGGCGGCCCTTCAGGCGAAGGAACAGCTCGGCGGTTTTGTGGGTCTCCTGCGCGGTCATGCCCGCGGTCGGCTCGTCCATCAGGATTAGCGCGCTGTCCTGCGCGATCAGCAGCGCGATCTCCAGCCACTGCGTCTCGCCGTGCGACAGGAACGCGGCGGGTTCGTCCAGGCGGCCGGCAATGCCCACGAGGTCGGCCAGTCTTTCCAATCCGTCGGTGTCGGCCCCTCGCCCGAAACGCAGTGCGTTGGCGAACACGCCGACCGACTTGCTGTGCGCGACCTCCAGGTTCTCCCGCACCGTCAGTTCGCGGAACACGCTCGGCACCTGGAACTTGCGGCCGACACCGGCGCGGGCGATCTGATGCTCCTCCAGCCGGGTCAACTCCTTCGCGTCGAGTCGGATGGACCCGGCGGATGGCTTGGTCTTGCCGCAGATCAGGTCCAGGCAGGTGGTCTTGCCCGCCCCGTTCGGTCCGATCAGGCAGCGCAGCTCGCCGCGGCGGACGCCCAGGTCGAGGCCATCGATCGCGCGGAAGCCGTTGAAGCTGACGGAAACGCCGCGCAGGTCGAGGTAGTTGGCGCCGCTCACAGGACGGTCCCGGCTTGCTTGACCGGCACGACGGCCGTTGGGCGAGACAGCCGCGCGCCGGCCGCCTCCGCCAGTCCGGCCAGGCCCTTCGGCAGGAACAGCACGACCAGGACGAACACGGCGCCCATGATGAGCGTCCAGCTGTCCAGGAACGCCTTCTCCTCGGACAGCACGTTCTGCATGCCAGCCACGACGATGGCGCCCAAGGTTGCGCCGAGCAGGCTCTCCCGGCCGCCGACCGCGCACCAGATCACGATGGACAGGCTGAGCGGCACGCCCATGAAGGTGGGCGAGGCGAACTCCATCACGACCGTGTAGAGCATCCCCGCAAGGCCCGCGATCGCTGCCGAGACGCAGAGCGCGAAGATCTTGTAGTGCGCGACGTCGTAGCCGAAGTAGCGCACCCGGGTCTCGCCGTCGCGGATCGCCTGCAGGATCAACCCGGTCTTGCTGCGGGTGATCGCCAGCGCGCCGAACAGGCTGAACGTCAGGCATGCGGCGACGAGATAATAGGTGCTGCGCCCATAGGCGTCGAAGGTGACGCCGAACAGCTCCAGCTGGGCGAGGTCGGTGAGGCCGTTGAAGCCGCCGGTGTACGGTTGCTGGTCAACGACCAGCAGGTTGCCGACGACCAGGGTGGCCAAGGTGATGATAGCGACATAGACGCCCGTCACCCGGCCCTTGAACATGAACCAGCCGAGCAGCCCGGCGAGCAGCGCCGGAACCGTGATCCCCGCCAGCAGCGCGAAGGCGGTGGAGTGGAACGGAACCCACAGCCAGGGCAGCGTCGCGACGTTGTTCCAGACCATGAAGTCCGGCAACCCGCCCGCGCCGGTCTGCACCGGGATGGTGCGCAGCTTCAACGTCATCGCCATGCAGTAGGAGCCGAGGCCGAAGCTGAGCGCCTGGCCCAGGTTGAGGATGCCTGCGGTGCCCCAGCACAGGCTGAGCGACATGGCGAGGATGCCCAGCACGAGGTAGCGGGCGACCCGGTTCAGCAAGTAGTCGTTCCCGAGAACCTCGGGGAGCAGGAAAATGACCACGCAGACGGCGGCGTAGAGGGCGGCCTGGAGAGCGGTGCGCCGGGTCACGCGCGGACTCTGGCGACGAATAGGCCCTGGGGGCGGAAGCGGATCAGGACGATGACGGCGAGCAGCACGACCGCCTGGGCGATGGTGTCGTTGGTGAGGAAGCCGAGCACGCTGGACGACTCCCCAAGCAGCGCCGCGCTGATCACCGTGCCGAACAGGCTTTGCACGCCGCCGACCACCACCACCATGAAGGCGTCGACCACGTAGGTCGTGCCCATCTCCGGCGACACGCTTTTAAGCGGTGCGACCAGCGCGCCCGCGAGCCCCGCCAGCCCGGCGCCGTACGCGAACGTCGCCGCATACACCCGGTCCGCGTTGATGCCGAAGCAGGAGGCGATAGCCGGGTCCTGCACGACCGCGCGCAGCTTCATGCCCGGCGTGGTGCGATTGATCAGGACCCACGTCAGCGCGAACAGGGCCAGCACGACGACGAAGATGAAAATACGGTACAGCGGCGTTTCCTGGCCGAAGACCGACACCGCCTGGGCGAGACTGTCCGGCGACTTGACGTAGCGCAGCTCGCCCCCGGCCAGCAGGCGGACAATCTGCTGCAGCATGACGCCGATCCCCCAGGTCGCCAGAATCGTGTCGAGCGGATGCTTGTACAAGTGGCGAATGACGGTGCGCTCGATGACCCAGCCAAGCGCTGCCACCGTCAGGAAGATCAGCGGCAGGCCGGCCAGCAACCCGATCCCGAGAAAGTTCTGCAGCGCCCAGGCGGTGTAGGCGCCGAGCATCACGAGCTCGCCATGGGCGAGGTTGATGACGCCCATGGCGCCGTAGATGATCGCCAGCCCCAGGGCGATCAGCAGCAGGATAGACCCGATGCTGAGCCCGGTGATGACCTGCTGGACGACGAAGTTCATGACGGTTTCCGGGCGTTCAGGTCGTTTGGAGGCCCTTCTGCGTGCAGACTTGCCCGGGGTAGGCGGCGTAGGGGATCGGCTTTACCGATTCCTTGGAATCGACCAGGATTTCGAACTGGCCGTCCGATTTCGCCTGGGCGATCTTCGGCCACAGCCAAGTGTGCAGGTTCTCCGGCTCGATGTGCACGCGGCCTTGCGGTGCGACCACTTCCTGGCCCATCGCCGCGTCGCGGATGGCGTTGGGCGTGAGCGTCGTCTCGCCGAGCTTCTCGAGCGCCTGCTTGAACAGGAACATCTGGAAGTAGCAGGCCTCGGACACGAAATGCGTGACCTTGTCCGGCCCCCAGCGCTTCTTGTAGGCGGCCACGAAACGCTCGTTCTCCGGCGATTTGTACACCATGAAGTAGGGCGCCGAGGTGAAATGGCCGGCTGCCGCCTCGCCGCCCATCGCCGCGATCTCGTTCTCGGAGGTGGTCAGGCTCGCCATCGGCATCTTCGCCGGGTCGAGGCCGGCGGCGCGGTACTGCCGGTGCAGCGCCACGACGGAATCGCCGACGACGGTGGAGAAGATGACGTTCGGCTGGGAATTGCGGATTTTGTTGATGACCGAGCTGAACTCGGAATGGCCGAGCGGCACGTATTCCTCGTCGACCACTTCGCCGCCGTATTTCTCCAGCAGCTTCTTGCAGTAGTTGTTTTCCTCCTTGGGATAAATGTAGTTCGACCCGATCAAGTAAAATTTCTTGCCGAAGTTCTTGATCAAATAAGGGATGAACTTATCTTGCTGCTGATTGGGAACGGCGCCTGTGTAGATGACGTTCTTGGAGCATTCGCGCCCCTCGTACAAGGTCGGATACCAGTACAGGTTGTTTTGTCGTTCGAATACCGGCAACACCGCCTTGCGGCTGGCCGAGGTGTACGAACCGAACACGCTGACGCACTTGTCGCCGACTACCAGCTTGCGCGCCTTCTCGGCGAAAGTGGCCGGGTCGGATGCCGGGTCCTCGATGATCGGGGCGAGCTTGCGGCCATTGATGCCGCCGGCCGCGTTGATTTCCTCGATCGCCAGGATCGTCGCCTTGTTCAGCGATTCTTCGATGATCGCCGTCGTGCCCGTGAGCGAGAACAGCACACCGATCTTGATGTCGTCCGCCGCCGCTTGGGCGTTTCTGATCCAGGCCTGCGGAAGCCCCGCAACAACGGCGCCTTTGAGGAGATTCCTGCGTCCGAAGCCCATAGCCGTCTCCTCGGGTATAAAACACGAAAAAGCCCCCGCATCGACCATCGTTTGGTCGTTACGGGGGCGGCACTGCCCTTGTTTCAATTGTCGGCGGCGTCATTGCCGCCGCGCACCTATCGGCGCGCTGGTATTCCGACGTTAACCAAGCAGGTTGTGCGCGTCAACGATCGCCGCCGCGATCGCGCCGACCGAAACCCGCCGCTCCATCGCCTGGCTGCGCAGGAAGCGATAGGCCTCGTCCTCCGCCATCTTGCGCGCGTCCATCAGGATCGATTTGGCGCGCTCCACGCTGCGCATCGACCGCAACGTCATGTCCAGCCGCTCGATCCGGCCGCGCAATCGCCGCTCGTAGCCAAACCGGGAGCGCGCGAGAACGAGGCTCGCCAGGATGGCCGGCGCGGAAAACGGACGGTGCAGCACGGCCTCCGGCGCCGTCTTGCGCAGCAGGTCGAGGTCCAGCGCCGCTACGGGAGCAATAAGCACGACCAATGCCGCTTTCGGCTCGCCCGGCATCCAGGGCAGCCGTGCCGGCAGGTTGGGCACGAGATCGCAAAACAGCACGTCGGTGTCGGCCGGCAGCGGATCGGGCGGCGGCCAAAGGTGACGCACCCGGCCACGCGTGCGCTGCAACTCGCGGATCAGCGTCTCACCGGACGCGTCGGCGGGGGTCACCACGGCAATGTCCAGCTTGGCGGCTTCGGCCGGGAGCCGGTTGGCCGCCGCAACCATCAGCCGCAGCCGACCATGAACGGGTCCGCGGTTACGGCCGCGAGCGATTGCTGCATCACCTCGAACTGGCCGTGGCTGTTCGCTCGGCCGATGCGTGTCCACAGGTTGGTGTGGTGGCTGCCCGGATCCACCGAGATCCAGCCCTGCGGGGCGTCCAGCGACGAGCCGAGGACCATCGGGCGCAGCACGTCCGTGTCCATCGAGTTGGTCGCCTCCAGCGCCTTGGCGAAAAGGTGCACCTGAAAGTAGGCCGCTTCCACGCACATGTTGGTCGACTCGTCATCGCCGTAGCGCCGCTTGTAACGGCCGATGAACGAGGTGTCGCGATCGCCGCCGACTCCCTGGAAATACGGCGCAGCCGTGATGTGCCCGGCGCCGACGTCGAAGCCCATGGCGCGGATTTCGGCCTCCGTCGTGGTCAGGCTCGCGATCGGCATGGTTTTCGGGTCGAAGCCCGCATCGGCGTAGGCCTGGTACAAGTAGCTGGTGGCGTCCCCGACCACGGTCGAGAAGATCACGCCGGGGCGCAGTTGCCGAAGCTCGCGCATGATCGGCAGGAAGTCGGCAGGCTGGGCGCGCAGGCTGAGGTAGCGCTCGCCCACGACCGAGCCACCGTTGCTGCGCACGATCTCGCGCATGATCCGGTTCGACTCGCGCGGGTAGATGTAGTCGGAGCCGACGAAGTAGAAGCGCAGGCCGTGGTTGGCGGCCAGGAAGCCGCATAGCGCGACGCTGTTTTGGTTGGGCGCCGCACCGGTGTAGATGATGTTGGGCGACAGCTCGAAGCCCTCGTACAAGGTCGGATACCAGAGCAGCCCGTTCAGCCGTTCGACGACGGGCAGCACCGCCTTGCGGCTGCTGGAGGTGTAGCAGCCGAAGATGGTGGTGACGTCGTCGGCGACCATCAGGCACTTGGCGTAGTGCCCGAAGGCGGAGGCTTCGGAGGCGGGGTTGTAGAACACCGGCACGATCTCACGACCGTTCACGCCGCCGGCGGCGTTGATTTCGTCGATGGCGAGCAGGGTGCCGCGTAACTGCGTTTCCTCGATCACGGCCATGAAGCCGGTCCTCGAAAACAGCACGCCCACCCGCCACGGCTCCGACGTCATGCAGGATGGCCGAACACTCGCCATCAATCCTCCTTGCGCGCTGGAGGTCGCCATGGCGCGCAGACCTGTTGTGCATTTGCAGCATAACGAGGCTTGCGATCGTATGAAACTGGTTTTTAACGCTTGAGTGGAACTTCGATGCGATCGAGGCCGCTTACGTAGTAAAACGTTACCGAGAGCAGCCAACTCACCATGAAAACGCCGATAATGACGAAGCCGAGCGTGTTGAAGTTCTCGTTCAACAATCCAATGCCGTCCCAAAAACTACCTGCAAGCTGCAGTTTCCCGCCAATCAACCCGAGTGCTTCGATCCCGCCGATTGCCGCTGCAACGACCACCGAAACGAGCGTGATCGTGAGATTGTAGTACAACTTGCGGATCGGTTTCACGAATGCCCAGTCGTATGCGTGAAGCATCAGGATTCCATCCGTGGTGTCGATCAGCGACATTCCCGCGGCGAACAGGGCAGGGAACACCATGATGGCGGAGAACGACACGCCCTTGGCCGCCTCGGTCGCGGCGATGCCGAGCAGGCTGATCTCGGTCGCAGTGTCGAACCCGAGCCCGAACAGGAAGCCGAGCGGCAGCATGTGCCAACTGTTGGTGACCAAGCGGAACATCGGCCGGAACAGGCGCGCCAGCAGCCCACGCGAGTTGAGCAACTGGTTGAAGTCCTCCTCGACATAGGCGCCGCCGCGTCGGACGCTGCGGAACGACCGATAGATGGACCGCAGCACGACCAGGTTGATCGCGGCGATCACGAACAGGAACAGCGCCGACACGCTGGTCGAAATCACGCCGCCGACCTGCTTGAATTCCTCGAAGCGGCCCTGCATGGCGACGGACGCCAAGGCGATCGCGCCGGCGCCGAGGGCGACCACGGTCGAATGGCCGACCGCGAACCAGAAACCGACCGTGACCGGGCGCTTGCGTTCCTGGACCAGCTTGCGCGTGACGTTGTCGATTGCCGCGATATGGTCCGGGTCCACCGCGTGCCGGAGACCGAAACCGTACGCGATCAGCGCGGTGCCGAGCAGGATCGGCTGCTCGCGGAACAGCGCCACCGCCCATAGCCACACCGCGACGTTCACCGCGATCAACAGGGCGTAGATGCCCACGGTGCGACGGCGCACATCGGACGACCCGGTGCGGAACAAGCGGTGCAACAGGCGGATCATGCAGATTTCCTTGCCGGGTAAGAAGGTTTGTTTGCGAGCAGATGGCTAAGCGCCGCCGGGTCGGAGACGGGCGCAAGGCACATCGGGCCGATGCAGACATAGGCGGCGGTTGCGGTCTTGCCGTGCGCGGGATAGCCCGGAGACGCCGCCTCCGGGTCGGCAACCGGGATCAGCAACCGGTCCGGGACGAGATGGGCAGCGGCCTCGCGGGCCAGCGCCGGGTTAGCGATCACGACAATCTGCACGAGGCGGTCGAGGGCAGAGGCGTTGTTCAGCGCGGTTGCGGCGGCGATGCTGGCGCGGCTCATGCGGTCGGCAAAGCGGCGCACGATGTCCTCGGCCCGGCGCCGGTAATGGTCGTTGCCGCACAGCGCCGCCAGCCGGGGTAGCACGCCCAGCATCATGCCGTTGCCAGACGGCGCCGCCGTCTCGTCGATCAGGGTTTGCCGGGCCGACATCCCCGCTTCGGCAAGGAAGTAGCCGCCTGACTCGTCCCAGAACCGCGCGTCCAGCACGTCCACCCACGCAAGGGCTCGGTCCACGAACGCCGCTTCGCCGGTCGCCTCGTGGAGGGACAGCTGCCTGTCCAGCCGCGTCCGGGTCGCGGCGATACTGCGAAGCTGCCTGCCGCAGCACGTCGGGAAAGCCGGGCAGCCCGAACCTCGGCGTCCGCGGAAAGTACCCGCCACCCGCGTACGGCTCGCCGCCGGGCGTCAGTAACGCGGTCAACGGCCATCCTGCCTGCTTGCCGAGCCGGGCCAGTGCGCCGAGGAACAACCGGTCGAGGTCGGGCCGCTCCTCGCGGTCCACCTTGACGCACACGAACAGCTCGTTCATCAGCGTGACCGTCGCATTGTCCTCGAAGCTTTCGCGGGCCATGACATGACACCAGTGGCATGCCGAGTAGCCGATCGAGAGCAGGATTGGTTTCCCTAGGCTACGCGCGAGGTCGAGCGCGGCGGCGTCCCAGGGTTGCCAGTGCACCGGGTTTGCCGCGTGCTGCCGCAGATAAGGGCTCGCTGTCGTGCCCAACCGGTTCGCGACGCTCATCCGTGCAGGGTGCCGGGGTCGATGTCGAGCAACAGCCGCTCCACGCGCTTGCCGCCGATCACGTGGCGGCGCAGGATTTCCTCGACGTCCGCTTGGGTTTCGTACCTGTACCAGACCGCGTCCGGGTAGATCACCATGGTCGGCCCGTGCTCGCAGACGTTCATGCACCCGGCGTGGTTGATGCGGATTCGCCGCACGCCCAGCGCCATCCCGAGGCGGCACAGGTAGTCGCACAGCGCCCGGCTGCCCTTGCTGGCGCAGCAGCCCCGCCAGTGCGATGCCGGACGCTGATTCGTGCAGCAGAATACGTGCACGCGGTACAGCGACCCGGAGTCGCTGCTGGGCAGCATCAGCTCGTCTGGAACACGCAGCCGGCGAGGCCGGACGCGAACTCCTCCCTGTCCAGGTTTTTCCCGATGACGACGAACTGCGTCATCTTGGCTTCGTCGGGCGCCCAGGCCCGGTCGCGGCGCAAGGTCGTCAGCATCCGCACGCTCTGGAACACCAGCCGCTCCGAGAAGCCGTTCGCGTAGAAGATGCCCTTGGTGCGGTACAGGTCGTCGCCGCGGCTCTGCGCCATCCCGTTCATCCAGATCATCAGCCGGTTCACGTCGATCGGCCGCCGCTCCTCCAGCACGAACGAGCCGATCGCCGGGTCGTGCTCATGCTCATGGTCGTCGAGGAAGACCGGGTCGACCTCGAGCTTCTGCACCAGGTCGAACGCGCTGACGTCGAGGATTTCGGCCAGGCCAATCTCGGCGTTCGCGGTGTGATAGATCTTCGCCAGCGGGTTGAGGCTGCGCACCCGGCGTTCGATCGCGTCCATCTGCCCGGACGAGACCAGGTCCATTTTGTTGATCAGCACGATGTCGCTGAACGCGACCTGCTCCACCGCCTCGTTGCTCTGCGCGAGGTTGCGCTCCAGGTTGACCGCATCGACCACCGTCACGAACGCATCGAGGCGGATGCCGGCCTTCACCTCGTCGGCGGCGAAGAACGTGGACGCGACCGGCGCCGGGTCGGCGAGCCCGGTGGTTTCGATCAGGATGCCGTCCAGCGTGCCGGCGCGCTCCTGCAGCCGGCCCAGCGTCTCCACCAGGTCGCCGCGCACGGTGCAGCACAGGCAGCCATTGTTGAACTCGACCAGTTGCGCCTGGTCGTCGTGGATCACGAGCTGCCCGTCGATGCTGACCTCGCCGAACTTGTTGACGATGATGGCGAGCTTGCGGCCGTGCTGCTCGCGCAGGATGCGGTTGATCAGCGTGGTCTTGCCCGACCCGAGGAACCCGGTCACGACGGTCGCGGGGATGCGGCGGTCGGTTTTCTCGGCGTTGGCTTGGGCGCCTGACATGAAGCGGTCTTTCTTGAAAAAAGAAATTGGGGCCGGACGATGGGCGTCCGGCCCCAAATCAGCTACTCCGACATGATGTAGGCTGGCTGGCCCGCGCGCTCCTTCATCGGGGCCAAGCCGCCCGGCGTCGCGACCACCGTTTTGGTCATCGCCGCAATTCCCTGCTCCATGATCACCTTGCGGTTGGGCGGCGGCAGCTTGTCGCCCCGCAGCGCGTCGTACGGCACCACCACCCAGCACGCGCAGCCCCAGATGCACTCGCCGGCCATGCCCTCGAAGCGGATCGCCGGCTCGGACAGCATCGGGCCGATGTCGATCAGCCAAGCATGCTCGTTCAGCTTCTCCTCCCACGACAGCTTGTCGTAGTTCTTCTGGCTCTCCCAGAAGGCAAGCAGGTCGGTCTTGGCGACGCCGGGCAGGATGACGTTGGCGTAGGCCGTCAAGGCGTCGAAGAACTCATGGTTGAACACCTGCAGCGTCGAGTCGTCGTCCAGCATGTAGTTCTTGGTCATCATCTTCTTGAACGCCTGGTTCATGTCGCTATGCCCCATGTTGCGGGACCCGTAGATGAACACCTCGGCGTAGTCGGTCTTGAAGCCGTCCTTCAAGCCGCTGTATTTCGGCGTGAAGTCGATCCACTGGCTGATGACCGACTCCCACTTCGCGGCGCCCTCGCCGGGCAGGACCTGCACGCCGGGATGGGTCAGCTTGGCCACGTCGAACAGCGTCCAGTTGCGCGACTTGGCGCTGACGGTCTCGTGCGGCGCGCCCGTCAGGCCGGAGGGGCGCAGCGCGCGGAACAGGTCGCGGCCATTGTCGACGACCACGAAGCGCATGAACGAGTCGGCGACGAAGCGGTTGGTCACCATCTCCTTGAAGTGCTGCCGGACCTCCTTCTCGCCCGTGGTCGTGTAGGCAGTCAGGCGCTGCCAGCTTTGCTCCGGGTTCACCACGAAGAAGCCGCCGGTGAACGGGCTGCGATAGAGGTCGCCCCACACCGCCGTGACGCCGGCGTTCTTGTCGTCGTCGAGCATGCAGTCGAGGTCGTTCAGCGTCGTGTAGAGCGTGGGATTGTTGCGGTAGGTGTCGGGATCGCCCGAGTGCGGCAGTTGGCCGACGCCGATCACCGGAATGCGCCGCCCGAACTTCACGTTGGACAAATGCCGGGCAAGGTCCACGACCATGCCGCTGCCAGTGCCGCCGGCAAGGCTGAAGCAGACCGTCACCATCGACGGCAGCCCGGCCTTGTCCACGTGGTCGACGAACTTGCGGAGGGCGATGTCCATAGGACGCTCGCCGGCGTAGTAGGCGTTCGCATAGATGCCCTTGGCCACTGCGCGCGGGAAGTGCTCGCCGGGCTTGGGCATCTCGTATTTCTTCGGGACGTAGGATTCGAAGTTCGGATTCCAGTAATATCGCGGGTACTCAATTTTGAGGAACTCGCGGGTGCGGTTCATGCCTTCGAAGAACTCCTCCTTCGACGGCACCGGCAGCGCGATCGACTGGAACAGGAACCGGTCGCTCGGGATGCCGCGCGACTCCAGGCGCTTGATGAACGACGCCGCATAGTCCTGCGCGAGGCCCATGTCCTGGTCGCCGATATCCACCACCAGGGCGGCGAAGGTGGCGCGCGGGTCGGCCAAATGGTCCTCGATCTCGCCGGTGCGGAGCAGCGCCTCGACGTAGGCGGCGCCGGTTCGCCCGGCGCCGACGACGTGCATGCAGTGCGGAGCCTGGACTCCGGTCGCGCTGTGATACAGGGATGCAGACATCTTTGATTTCCTATCGTTTTGCGGTTTTAAAAGCCGGATTTCAGCATCTGATGGAGAACGTCTCGGTTTGGTCGAGAAAACCGAGGTCCCTTAGGATGTGAGCCACCGAGGTCGCGCGCTGGTTAGCGACGTAAAGCATATAATCTTCGACGAACAAGCCAGGATCACGGGAAATCACCCCTTCTTCGATCAGATTGACGCCTTTCTCAAGATTTTCTCGATCCAGCGTAGCGCTCCATATCGGTGATTCGATGTAGATTGCTGTCTCATCGGCGCGGGCAACATGCAGGAACTTCCCGCCTACTACGGTTGGAACCTTCGCACCTTTGCCATACTTCTTCATGACTTGCGACCAATCAAGTGGCATGATGCGCTTTCATGTTGGTTGAAGTCTCCCCGCGCAGGTCGGCCAGCGGCACTGCGATCCAGCTATCGCCGTCCCAGAGGCTCGCTCCGGCCATGCCCTCCAGCCTCGTCGAGGGCTCCGACAGCAGCACGCCCTGGTCGAGCAGCAACGAGTGGTCCAGCAGCCGCTCGTCGGAGTCTTCCAAGTCGTAGGCAGCCCGCGACGCGTGGAACAGCGACGTGTCGGACTTGCTGATGCTCGGCAGGATGAACTGGACCGAGCCGCCGTTGCCTCCCCCGACGACCTGCGCCACCTCCGGCGAGAACGCCTGTTTCAGCCTGGCGGCGAGCTCAGCGTGATCGGTGTCGTCCGCTACCCGCATCTCCACGAACTCGGGCGCGTAGCTCGGCCGCAGGCCAAACTGTTTCGGCAAGTCCGGCCCGAGCATGACGCGCTGGCCGGCCGCGTCGGCGTAGCCCAGCATGTGTATCCACTTCGGCCCCCACGGGGTCCGCGCGGCGGAATGCTGGGTCGAGGGCGCCGCGACCCAGTTCAGCAGCCGCAGCAGCTCCCAAATGTTGGCTCCGCTGCGATCGATCAGCAGCGACGCGATTTCCTGGTCGGCGCGCCGGTGCGTCTCGGCGAGGTCGTGCGTCGCCTCCCACACGTGCTGCTGCGGGACCATGATGAACCCGGCCGTGAACGGGTTGCGGAACAGCTCCCCGCACGACATGACGACGCCGCGGTTCTTATCCTCGTCGCCAAGGCAGTCGAGTTCGTTGAGGACGGCAAATAAATTCCCGCCCCGGTGCTCGGGCGGGTCGCCATCGCAGGGGGCGATGCCGATGCCGGCGACGAGCACGCGACGGCCGAAGATGCGATTCGAGAGATGCCGGGCAAGGTCGACCGCGATGCCGCTGCCGGTGCCGCCGCCGATCCCGAACATGACCGCAACGACAGAATGCGATTTTTCCGCGTCCACACCGGCGGCGAAGGCGCGCAGCGTCCGCTCCAGAGCGCGCGGCTCGTTATAGGCGGCATAGCTGTAGATCGCCTTGGCGACAGCACGCTTGAAATGGCTGCCCGCTCCCGGCAGGTCGGCGTCTTGCGGCAGCCACGGCTCGAAGTGCGGGTTCCAGTGGGTGCGAGGGTACTCCAGCCGCAGGAACTCGGGATACCGCCGGAGCAATGCGAACAGCTCCTCGCGCCGCGGCACGTCGAGGGCGACCGTCATCACCTCGGCGCGGTCGGGCGGGAAATCCGCGGCGAGCGAGCGCAACAGCGCCAAATCCTAGTCGCCGATGTCGACGGCCAACGCGGTGAATTTGGGCGCGCCGGGCTTCAGCCGGCGCAGCATTTCGACGATGGCGCCCGCCCCAGCCTTGCCGATTCCAACGACGTGGGTCGCGACCGGAAGCGCCTCGCCGCCGGTGGCCCGGTGCACGCCGCGCTTGAGGGCGTCGAGCTTGCGACGCTTCAGCCGTTCCTCCATCGAAGCGCTCATCGTGCGGCCGGCCCTCGCGTTCATGCGCCGCAGCGGACAGCCCAAACAACGGACGTCTGCCCCATACGCATCGAAACTGGTGAGGGGGCGACAATGCCCCTTGAGATTGCGAGCAACCGGACCAGCATCAATGGCGATCCAGCGCGCGTTCACGAGACATCTATCTGGAAGGGTGAAATCCTGGGAGCGCCTACCGCCATGAGTCAAGAGATTTGTTCAGGGTCAGATGGCTGCCCCCTGCTGCTGCCAGAATATTAGCCTAATGAAGTTTCGCCTTGCCTGCTGTATTCGAGTCCGCAGAACGTGCGGGACGGCATAGCTGAAATGACGACCCAGGCGAACGATCGACCGACATGGACGGATTAGTCCTGCCCTACGCATTCAACCTGGCGCTCGATTCCGAGACCGCGAACGAGATCGAACGCATGTACGCCAGGCTTGCCGCGCTCCAGGTTCCGGATCGCGACTTGATCACCCAGTATGGGCCGTGCGTCACCCTCCTGGTCGTTGCCGGTGCCGTCTCCGCGGAGGTCGTCACGAAGGTGCTGACCTGGAAACTTCCCGCAATGGGCGCGCTTCCCGTGACCTTCACCGAACCGTGCATCATCCCCGGCACACCGCCGGCGCTCTGTCTTCGGGCCAGCCCAACCGACGGGCTGCTTGCCTTGCACGACGCGATCTACACCGAGTTGCCGGAGGCGGAAGTGCATCTTCACTACCACCCGGCCTATTGGCAGCCCCATCTCAAGCTGGCGAACGTTCCCGGCGACCGGGCTGTAGCTGCAGGGCTGATCGCGGCACTCGCGGCGGAATGGCAATCGCTGAGCGGCAGGCTCGACCGCCTGGAAGTGATGCGCTACCCGCCTGTCCAGCCAATCTGGCAGGCACCGCTCAGAGATGGCCTGCGTGACGCCGAGTAGCTTCGGCCAATGGCTTCGACGTTGCAGGGTGGGCCGAAGTTGTCGATGCCTCGCTCAATGCGATGCTTTCGGCATTCGGGGCGCGTAGGTGGTCTGCGGCCCGGGTGCGTGCCAGCGGAAGTCGCAGCACTCGGTGCCGGACGCAATCGTGCCGGTTCGTTCCAAGTGGCCGCCCCATGCCTCCGCCAATGGGAAATCGAGGCGGCACATCGTCTGCACGCAGAGTTCCGATGCGTCGTGGCTGCCAAGGAACGCGGCAACCGGGCACTTGACGCAGTCGAATGCGACGGCGCCGTCCGGACTTGAAATTTCACGCCAACCGTAGCTCGGGGCGCCGAACGGAAAGCCGCGGAAGATGTCCGTGGCGAGCCTGAGCCGCTTGCGGGGATCGCGCGTGAAGGCGCTGGCGACGAGCAGCGGCGGCTCGCCCATCTGCCGGTAGATGCCCCATCCGATATCGTGGATCAGCCGATACGATTCCGCGACGGCAACGCCATGCCCGAGCAGCGTTTCGTGTGTGGCGAGCATCAGCGCGGCTGCATGGGTGGTGAACACCGCGCCCAAGGTCGGCTGGTCCGGGATCGAAGGCTCGAGTTGATCATAGCGCTCCCAGGCGCGCCTCAGGATTTCGTCGACCGATGCGGTGAGCGGCGTCGCGCCCATCATCGCCCTGGCATGCCGTTTGACGAGCGCCTGCCATACTTCCCCGCTGTCGAGCGCATGCCGGACCGCGCCCTCCATTTGGTCGCGCATGTCGCCGAATACTTCGGCGGTCGCGTCCCAATCCCAGGTCTCGTCGAGCGACTCCGGCGGCAGCATCTCCCCGAGCAGCAGGAGTTCGGGAAGCAGCTGGGACGCGCGCCGCTTGAGAAGGTCGAGCGACCCGGCCCGGGCGGCATACTCGCGGGCGATGAACGGGCGGGACAGCCGCTCGAACCGCGCATTCGGGGCGAGCGTGAAGATCAGCGTCTCCGCCGTCGTGAGCGCCTTGGCATGCAGCATCAACTTGCTCGGGAATACGAACCCGTACGCGTAGCCCGCCCGCATCATCGCGAGATAGATCCGGGCGAAGCTCATCTCACTCAGGCGCGACGTGTGGAACGTCTCGGCCAGCGCAGCGAAACGCGCGAAGAACGCCGCCTCGTCGGCGCCTGGCAGCACGCGGGTCTGCGCCTTGAAATGGTGGAACGCCCGCCGGGTCCGCTGCTGGACCACCGCGAACCAGTAAAGGACGAAGCGGTCCCTCTGCCGCGGCGTCAGCTCGCCATACATGCCGAAATCGAGCAAGGTGAAGGTGCCATCGGGGTGGAAAAAGATGTTCCCCGGATGCAGGTCGGCATGGAACAGCCCGTCGGAGACGAACATCTGCAGCAAGACATCGACGAGAAGCGTCACCAGCCGCTGCTTGCTCGCGAGGTCGAGCGAGATGGCAGCGTCCTGGAGATGCAGCCCTTCCACCCAGCCCAGTGTCAATACGGTGCGGCTTGTGAGATTCCAGTGGACGGTGGGGAACTTGACGTCGATGCGGCCGCGGAAGTTGGCGCGCATGCGGTCGATGGTCCGTCCCTCGTAGGAGAAGTCCAGTTCCTGGAGCGTGTATCGGCGGAACTCGGCGAAGAACTCGCGCAGGCCGGTCCGTTGCAGGTGACGTGGAAACAGGCGATCGACCCAGCCCAGCCCGACCGCCACAGCGTCCAGGTCGCGGCGAACCAGCCGGTCGAGATTGGGCCGTTGGACCTTCACGGCGACGGCGGTGCCGTCCGGCAGCGTCGCCCGGTGGACCTGCGAGAGCGACGCGGCGGCGGCGGGCTCGGCTTCGAACGCCGCAAACAGCTGCTGGACCGGCTTGCCGAGCTGGTTGTGGATTGTGGCAAGGATTGTGTCGAGGGGAACGGGCGGGGCGTTGTCCTGAAGGCGCGACAGCGCGTCGATGTAGGCCTGAGGCATTGCGTCCGGCCGGGTGCTGAGGACCTGGCCGAGTTTGACGAAGGCCGGGCCGAGCGCGACGAGCCGCCCGGCGAACCGCGCCGGCGCTCGAACATCTCCCCTTCCGCGGGCAAATTGGCGCAGCGCACGATATTCCGGCAGCAACGTCCGTAGAACATACAACAGGCGGAACAAGTTTCGCATGACGCTTGCCTCGGCAGCTATTAGGGTTAACTCATTTCCTTTATTGGATTTACGGTAACAGCCCAGGTCTTTCAGCGGGGTCAAGCCATCCGTAGGTCGTCGATCAATCTGTCCGGCTGAGTGGTCAGTGTCTTTAGCATATCCCAACCTTGCTTCCTGGCGGTCGAGAGCAGCGAGCGGATGACGGCAAAATCCTTGGCGCCGCCGTCGGAG
>JAABUU010000920.1_pt1 | contig 57438 bp, 48 predicted proteins | sample 5559301 | NCBI WGS metagenome assembly JAABUU01 (sample SAMN10711884, study PRJNA513360) | rock metagenome | isolation source: Antarctica rocks | place: Antarctica: Victoria Land, Richard Nunatak white
ACCCTAAACCCTAACCCTAACCCTAACCCTAACCCTAACCCTAACCCTAACCCTAACCCTAACCCTAACCCTAACCCTAACCCTAACCCTAACCCTAACCCTAACCCTAACCCTGAATCTGAATCTGAATCTGAATCTGAATCTGAATCTGAATCTGAATCTGAATCTGAATAAGCTTCAAAAATGTTGATCAACTTCAGAAATTGATGAAATCTTTTTCTGATTGATTTAATGCTTGACTGACTGAGTCTCTTGATGAGACATAAATTGATCAGCTTGACGTTGTTTTGCTTTGAAGTTCAATCACTCATCTTGTAGCTGATGAATCTTTTTCTCTAACTCATCATTTTTATCAAAAGCAACTTTTAGTTATTTCACTTTCTTTTTGTGATCTTCTTGTATGAGAAGTCAGTATTTATTGAGTTGTAGAGTCAAGTCATGCTGATTTTGAAACTCATTCAGCATATTGATGATTTCATTGAATTGATTGCTGACTCAATGAAACAGTTGTTTTTTGATGTTTATATTTCATGTAATGACAGCTTTCTTAGCTTTGACTGAAGCATCAATGAGTAGAAGTGAAACTCTTCTATTGACAGTGCTTTTGAGCAGATGATTTGTTCAAGACTCAACTGACTCGACATCACATGTCATGATGAGAAAAGATAAAAGTTGTTGAGATAAGAATAAATGAGAGATTGATGCTTTGAATTGATGTTTTTTGATGAGTGAAAATTCAAAGAATTTCTTGTGAATTTCAGATAATAATTGAGTGCTTTATTTGAAGAATTTCTTGCAAATAAACTGATGAAAATGAGTGTAAAATCGAAGAATTTCTTGCAAATTTTTCTTATTGAATAGATTGTTTTATATCATCTATTCATCGATAGTAAAGTAGTAAATGATGAGCATTTATTTAATGTTAGAAATCAGCATAAAGCAAGTCAATATGAGTGTCATTTAACTAGAAAATAAATGCTAAGAAAGAAAGATAGTTACAGAAAAGAAGCTGATTACATATGTATATTTCTCAGTCGACGCTAGACTCAATAAAGACTAGTTAAGATCATGAAGTAAGAATAAATCTGACAAGACTAGAAGATTGAGTCTGATAAAACTAAAATCATGACAAACTTGATTGAGTTGATGTTTTACATATATGATGCAGAGTTTCAATGACATCATCTTTAAATCAGATTTTCGCTAGATTCAATTAAAATGAAATCAGATGAAGATTAAATAAAGAATAAATAAAGATTAAATAAAGATTAAAATCATAATAAATCAAGTACTTGATTCAAAAAATGTTAAATTGAATTGAAATTTTTTTAAAAAAGTATTAAGTTAAGTTGAGAAGTTGAACTTAAGCACTTAAGTTGAGTTGAAAAGCTTGATTTAATAATTTAATTCAAAAACTCAATTTGACTTAATAAAATATTAAATAAATGTAAATAGTTTAATTGAACAGTCTTCATGATTTTCTTCATGACTTTTTATCATGACTTTCTATCAAAGTTAAATGATCTTCATGTTTTTTTCATTATGTTTTTTATTATGTTTTTTATTATGTTTTTCTTCATGTTTTCTGTCATGATTCTTTATCAAACAATCTTCATGTTTTTCTATTAAATGATTTTCATGTTTTTCTTCATGTTTCTCTTTATGATTTTTTATTAAATAATCTTCATGTTTTTCTTTATATTTCTTATCATGATTTTTTATCAAATGATCTTCATGTTTTCTCTTCATGACTTTTTATCAAAAAGATAATGCAAAAAAATAATGCAAAAGTTGAAAAAATTTTTATATTTAGTTCTTTTAATGTCAAGCTTGAATTTTTGATGAATTGAATTAAGTTGACTCAATTTTCAGTTAAGTTGAGTTGCATTAAGTTGAAAATATGAGCAATTTGACTCAAATTGAGTTGAAAATGTGAGCAATTCAACTCAATCTTAATTCAAGTTCAAAATGTCAATTTGAAACTTAACTCAATGATCAGTTTAAGAAATATGATGAGATATATAATAGAAAATTTGATAGAAAATTTGATAAAAAGTAAATTTGCAATTGAGTTCAAGTCAACTCATTAAGTTGACTGAGTTAAGTCAAGAGTTTGACTTAACTTAATTAAGTTAAATTGACTTTTCTTAACTTAATTCAACATTGAAACTCAATTTGAATTAAGTTAAGTAACTTGAACTCAACGACAAATTTAAATCTTTTTTATGATAAATCATAAAACTATTACTTCATATTTACATGCAATGATGATTCAGAATTTATATCATCATTCATAATTAAATGTAATTAATTTGATCATTATATCAACTTGTTTCTGATATAACAGAGAAGATCTTTCAGAATGAGACTCAGAAGTGATGTTTTCATCATGAAAAAACTTCATTTCATGAATTTTAATCTATTTATGAGCATGATTGCATATGTTTAATATTGTTGACAAAGACATTCTTGTATGAGTTTGTATGATGCATAAAGATGATCAATTTTGATATCTGATATAAACAATAGTTTTATGAGTAGTTAAATTGATCTTATGATCGCGTTTTAAAGCTGACATATTAATACAAGTGTAAATGAAATAGAATGATAAATATATAAATATATGATAAATATAAATGTTTATGTAATAAGTTATGTTGACTTTACATTGATTTTTTATGTTGTACAATGATCATTTCAAATACTTTGTTGCATCATCTTGTACAGAACAACGCAGATTTGTCACTTATAAATTTCAATAATCTCATTAAACTTAATCACACATCAAAGAAAAATCACATTGATTGTATATAAGCACTTTTGAAGCATAACTCTGATATAACATTCTCAAAAGCTTTACATTTTGCTGCATGAACTGAAGAGCTTTTTAGCATGAAGTTATTAATGAATGTGAAGATTCATGAGCTGTAAATGATAGAGAAAGCAACGCATTGCATTAAACAACATTGAGCATTAGCAAGAAATTTGTTAAAACAATATTGAAGAGATCAAAGTTTAAGCTTGCAAACTTGCTTGATGTTATGAGCATATCAAGATTGATAAAACTGAACAAGATTGAAGCTTTAATCAATTCACAATGCATGCTAGCAAGTACTTTGCATAATGATTAAAGCTAGTCAATGATCTAGTCAAGATCTGATCTAGATCTGATTCAGATTTGACTCAAATATGACTCAACATTCTTTTTCTTTTTCAACACTCTTTTCTTTCATCAACATTTTGTTCATTTACATCATTTTCTTTTCATGTCACAAACACATTTCTTTTAAGTCTAGCACAGTCTTTGAACATTACATAAATAAAAGCTTTTATATCAATCTTCTTTTATATTCTTAATATTCAATTATAGTTATTTTTAAAGATCAAGCACTATCAATTCTGATCTTCATTGATTGTATTATTTAAACATGATTTTGACACTTGATGTCAACAACTTTAATGCTTTGCACTATTTTATGAATAATCTTTAAAGTTGAATCAAGATTGTGACAGCACTGATTCTGTTCAGCACAATGATAAATGTTAAAGACATCAATGACATGATACTTTTGTTCAACGTTTTTAACTTAAGAAATATTATGTTTATCAACTTAATGCTCATGAATTTTCAATTTCTGATGAAGAATGAGATGATTCAATCAAACATGATTAAATGAAGTCAACGCTGTTTATCAGACTTTAGATGAACTTAAAATTATGAATGTCAAGTTCTTGAATATCATCAACTAGAAATATTGATTTGAAAATTCTAAATTTGAAAAAAATAACATTATACATCATGATTGTATTGCTGATTTAATCAATTAACGCATTTTCAATTTTCTGAAGAACGAGATTAGATTGAATGTAAATCAGCAAGACAATGAGAAAAACGCGTCATTTAATACACAAAACTCAGAAATTTACAGATGACAAAACTTCGCTGTTGAATGAAAGATGAAAGATACTTTCACATGATCAAAAACTATGATGCTGTTCAAAATCTGTTATGAACATGTTTGAATCAATCAAAATTCAAATCTAATTTTAATCAATTTGATTAAAGCAAATCTTGATGCTATATTTAGTTTAAATCTAGCGCATTTCTTCAAGTCATTCTCAGCACTTCTTCTCATTGTTCAGCACTTTCTTCATTCATCTCTTTCATCATTCTTTTAGATAAACACATCTGACATATTACATTACATCTGTATCAAGTTTAGCACAGTCTCAAGTCATTATTTATAAAAGAGCTTGCATTCTTTCTCTTCTGTATTTTTAATGTCTTGTTATAGCTATCTTTAAAAAGCAATACATACATATCAGTTTCAAGTCTCTTTGATTGAATGATCTAGACACAATCTCAACATTACATTAAGAATCTCATTTATCATATGATACAAATATTCATTACTCGTTCAATATACTCGTTCAGACAGATTGAGTTTAAAGAAATTCATTTATCTGATGATCAATGCAATCAAAAGACAGAACAACATTAGAGAGTCTATAGAATCAACAGTAAGACTGATTGAATTGTGTCACGATTCTAGTCTTGTCAGACTCAGTCTTCTAGTCTTGTCAGATCTATTCTCGCTTCGTCATCTTGACTAGTTTCTATTGAGTCTAGCGTCAACTGAGAAACACACATATGTAGTCAGCTTCTTTTCTGTAGCTATCTTTCTTTCTTAGCATTTATCTTCTAGTTAAATGACATTTTTATTCAACTCGCTTTAGACAGATCTCTAACATTAGATAAATGCTCATCATCTACTATTCTGCTATCGATGAATAGATGATACGAAACAATCTATTCAGTAAGAAAAATTTGCAAGAAATTCTTCAAATTTGCGTCATCATTTTAGATTGCAAGAGATTCTTCGATTCTACATTCATTTTCATCATTCTATTTGCAAGAGATTCTTCGAATAAAGCACTCAATTATTATCTGAAATTTACAAGAGATTCTTTGAATTTTCACTCATCAAAAAACATCAATTCAAAGCATCAATCTCTCATCTATTCTTATCTCAACAACTTTTATCTTCTCTCATCATGACACGCGACATCGAGTCAGTTGAGCTCAGAACAACTCGCCTGCTCAGAAGCACTGTCAGTAGAAGAGTTTCACTTCTACTCATCGATGCTTCAGTCGAAGCTGAGAAAGCAGTCATCTCATGAAACATAAACATCGAAGAACAACTGCTTCATTGAGTCAGCAATCAACTCAACGAAGTCATCAATATGCTGAACGAGCTTTGAAGTCAGCGAGACTTGACTCTACAACTCAATGAACACTGACTTCTCATACAAGATGATCACAAAAAGAGAGCGAAACAACTAGAAGTCGCTTTTGATAAAAACGATGAGTTAGAGAAAAAGATCAATTATCAGCTACGTGACGAGCAATGAACAGTCAAATCGATAGCAGCTTCGGAAAAACGTTTCGTTTCTTCGTCGACATCAGCATCAGTCTCGACTACTAGCTATGTTCGACTCGCTACTTTTTTCATTCTCGAATCTGAACGATCAAGAATGTCAATCATCTGCTTCAACTGCAAAGTATTGAGTCATCTTTCAAAGAACTGCTCTCAGCTGAAGACTAGTACTCTGACATCTCGTGCATTCATTTCTCGTCTCAATGAGATCGTCATGTCGAAAGAAGAGAAGAAATTATTTACAGAGAAATCGAAGAATGAGACAAAAAACTAGTGACTTTCATCAAAGACGCGATGAAAGATGTGTTAATTTCTTCAACAACGAGCAGCTCAAATGATCTCTTTGCTTCGAAATCTTTGACTACTGAATGTGTACTATCTAGCAATGAAATTAGTTACTCATTAAAGTCATTGATTGACACTGAAGCAGCTGACTATTCGTTCATTGATGAATTAATCGCGCAGAATGTTTGTGATCATTTGCAAATTGAATCTTTATCTTTAATCAAGCTCAAATCAATAAGGAAATTCGATGATCATTATGCAAAAAAGCTCATTACTCATGCGATTTATTCGAATCTAACTGTTCAAGATCATATGAAACGTTTCGCTTCTATGCTAATCACTCAATTAGATCAACATCAGATGATTCTCGAAAAAACATGAATGAACAAGATCGAAATGACTATTGATATGAGAGACGATCGTCTTCAATTTTCTAGTTTCGAAGCTCATATCAAAGCTTCTATCAAAGCTCATTCAACTGTTCTTTCAAGCAAGAAAATCGCGATAGAACAGAAGAGTTCAATCTCTACTCAAATACTAAAGAGATCTATCTCTTCTGTTGTCACTCGACTCAGCGAGAAGTCATCTTCATTCAGTAGAATCGTGAAATCATCTAGTTCAGTCAACTTCGCTTCGTCTTTCGATTCAATGAACATAGCAATGATAGAGGCTGCAGCATATAGATCACTAGTCAAACGATCGAATGTGACTACTTTCACGATCATCGTCACGAAAATCGATCGACTTCTAAAAACAGCTAGAAATAAACTCGAAGATGTAAATCTACAAGAGCTTTCACACGAAGAGATCTTGAAAGAAGTCAAAGCTAAGCTTTCTTCGAAATATCATGACTATCTAGACGTGTTTGATCGAGCGATGACTGATCAACTACTCTTTCATCGTTTCTACGATCATAAAATTGAGTTGATCGACGAGAAAACGTCTTCTCGAAGTCGTCTCTATCATATGTTTGATTACAAGCTTCAAAAGATGAAGAATTATCTGATTGAACATCTGAATAAGAGCTTTATATCTTCTAGCTCGATCTCATACGCTTCGCTCATACTATTCGTCGAAAAGAAAGACGATAGTTTGCGTTTCTGCGTCGATTATAGAAAGCTCAATGCTTTGATCAAACGAGATCGCTACTCTCTACTCTTAATAGACGAAACTCTCGCTTGTATTCAAGATAGCAAGTATCTGACTCGATTGAATATAATAGTCATCTTCAACAAACTACGCATGCATTCGAGAAGCGAAGATTTGACTATCTTTATTATCTCTTTTGATTTCTACAAATATCACGTGATGTCTTTTGAATTAATCAACGACTCGACTTTCTATCAACACTATATGAACGACGTGCTATTTGACTATCTTCATCAGTTTTGTCAGATTTATCTAGATGACATTATCATCTACAGCAAAACACTGAAGAAACATAAGAAACACGTACGACTAGTTCTACATAGACTACGAGAGATCGATCTTCAGATGAATATAAACAAATGCAAGTTTCATGTTCAGAAGATCTTCTTTCTGAAACTATTGCTATTCATCGAAGAACTAAAGATGAATCTCAGAAAAGTACAAGCAGTAGTCGAATGATCTACTTCTACAAATCTCACTCAGATGCAGTTTTTCGTCGACTTCTGCAATTTCTATCGACGTTTTATAAAGAACTTTTCGAAGATTGTTCGTTCTCTGATTCGACTAATTCAAAAAGAGATGATATTTGAATGAAATCAAGCTTGTCAAACGATCTTTGATCATATGAAGAAACGAATGACTGAAGTCTCTATTCTTCGTCATTTTGATCAGAATAGAGAGACTATTCTTGAAACAGACTCATTCAACTACGTCAACGATGACATACTTTCTCAGTATGACGACGAAGAAACATTGCATTCGATGATCTACTACAGCAAGAATCTGAGCTTCGCTGAGTGCAATTACGAGATCTATGACAAGAAACTACTAGCAATCATTCGTGCCTTCGAGCATTGACGATCTGAGCTGAAATTGACTGAGCTACTCATCAAGATGTTCACTGATCATCAAGCTTTAACGTCATTAATGAAAGATAAAGAGCTAAGTAGACGTTAAATGCGCTGAGTACAAAAGCTCGTCGACTTCAACTTCAAAATCATGTATCGCTCAGACAAATAAAACATCAAAGTCGATGCATTGACTCGTCAAGTCGATTCAGTTTCTAGAAGTTCCGAGAATGAATGATGTCGCTATCAGCGAACTACAATTCTCACGTTGAATCGAATGAAAATCGCTGATCTAGAAGAGAAAGAGAACGATGAATCAATTTATCGATTGATTCTAGAAGCTAACAGAATCAACGAGAATTGTATTCTACTTCGTGAAGTCGTATTAAAAGATGAAGCTCAATACGAAGATACTAAATTAAGAAATTGTCGAGTTCAGAACGAAATACTATATCGAGATGATCTTCTATGAGTTTTCTTCGATGAGCATCTTCAAATGAAGCTAATTCGAGAAGTTCACGATCAATCTTTTATTGATCATTTCGAAATTCTCAGAACGATGAAGATCATAAGAAGATACTACTATTGATCTTCAATGCGAAAGACAATAGATCGATATATTCAAAACTGCTACATTTGTCAGCGATCAAAGACTTCTCGAGATAAATTCAATGAACTACTACATTCTCTATTCATATTCGAACAGCAATGAAAGAACATAGTCATAAATTTCATCATTGACTTATCTCTTTCGAAAGGCAAAAACATCATACTAACAATGATATGTAGATTGACAAAGAAACGACACTATATCTCTTGTTCTACTGATGACGAAGAAATCACAGCAGAAAAAACAGCAGAGCTAATGCTTCAGTGAATATATTGAATACACGATTTACCCGATTTCATTGTTTCAAATTGAAGCTCTCAATTTACCTTCATTCTATGAAAGTCTCTTTGCAAAAGACTGAACATTAATCTTCGATTATTCACTGTCTATCATTCTCAAATCGACGATCAAAGTGAACGAGTCAATCAGAACGTCGAAAGATATCTTCGATTCTTCTGTTCATACATGCAGAATGACTGAGCTAAGCTACTACTCATGATCGAGTTCGTCGACAATAATGCTCTGTTCTCAGTCATCTTCTCGATCTCTTTCTTTCTAAACAAAGACTTTCATTCTCGTATGAGCTTTGAACTCGATGTCAGCGAATATGAAAGTTCTCGTGAACGCTTGCAGACGACTAAAGTCGAGAATATATCTGAACATATGAACAAAACACTGAAGTTTGCTCGCGAGTCGCTAGTCAAAACACGAGAACAAATGATGAAACAAGTCAATAAGCATAGAAAAGAAGTTGATTACAAGATCAAATCAAAGATGTTTCTGAATGAAAGAAACATCGTTACAGCGAGATCTTTCAAGAAGCTAGATGACAAAATGCTCGATTCTTTCATCAATCTAGATCTCGTCGACTCTTCATATAAACTGAAATTATCAGAGTCTATGCATGTTCATGATGTATTTCATTCTGATCTGCTTTGTTCTGCCGTCGATGATCTCTTGCCTGATCAAAAGAACGAACCCTCAGATTCAATAGTGATAAACGATGAAGACGAATGAGAAATCGACGATATATTGAATTTTCGTCGATATCGAAGACGACTTCAGTATAAAGTCAAATGAAATGACTATGACAATGATCTCAATTGATACAACGCTGATGACGATGAATTTATGAACGCTCAGAAGGTAGTTGACGATTTTCATATTTGATATTCGAACAAATCGCGCTAGAAGCGCTTTCGACTATTCAGTCAATCAGAATTTAATGAGTCTGAGTTTGTGAAATCATGATTGAGCAATCAATCGAATCGAGCAGAAAATACATTCATGCGAACATGAATCGTCGAAGAAAAAGAGTAATGTCACGATTTTAGTCTTGTCAGACTCAGTCTTCTAGCCTTGTCAGATCTATTCTCGCTTCGTCATCTTGACTAGTCTTTATTGAGTCTAGCGTCGACTGAGAAACACACATATGTAGTCAGCTTCTTTTCTGTAGCTATCTTTCTTTCTTAGCATTTATCTTCTAGTTAAATGACACTTCTATTCGACTCGCTCTAGGCAGATCTCTAACAAATTGCTAGACAACTTACAGCTCATTAAATACACATCATTCATTTCAATTAATAGAATCAGCAATAAAGAATCTTTGTTGATTGCTAAAAAATCAAATCAATCAAGAGAATCAATCAACTCTCAAATCAAACAACAAAAACAACTTTATCTTCTATTATCAAGCATCACTCTTCGCTCGATTTCTTTCTTTTAAAACACTCGTTCAATTCAATCTTTTCTTTCTTTCTCATCATGTTTCATCTCTTCAAAGAGTGTTTCAAAGCTTCATTCTTCATTGTTGAAGATAATGATTCATTCGTTGAAATCATGACATCTTCTATGACTATGAAAACTTTGAAGAAACGATGCGAAGAGCTGAAAGCTAGACTACAAGCTAGAGAGATTATCTCGTCATCGTCAATCTACTCTGAGCGTTCTAGATTTCAGAAAATACTCGATTCTTCATTGTTCACTGATGAAAAGAATTCTATCTGAGAGAATTGATATGAAAAAGTTCAGAACAAGCTGAAAATCAACGTTGATCTCTTTTCAAGTGAACGAGTCAAGCTGAGCTAGATACATTTCAGATTATTCAATGATGCAGCTGAGATCACTCAGTCAAGATGCAAATGTGACTGTTTTAATTCATACAAAATCATCAATGAGCTTTTGAAAGAGTTATCTCAGTTGTTTGATGACTCAGATAAAAAAGTCAACTTTTGTAGAAACTACTACAACTTGATTCAAGAACAGAAGAAATTCAGCGAGTTTTATACTCAATTTCAATGACTATTCTTTTATCTAGACTATCAAGAAAAACAGCTGATCATTGATCTAAAGAATAGAATAAATTCTCAACTTCAATTCGCTTGAGTAACTCAATTGATTCAATTCAGTACTCTGAAAGAAATTCGTTTCTATCTCATTTGATTGAATAATGATCAACGAGTTATTTGAAAGATCAAGAATAGAGAAGCAATGATCAAAGCTTGAACAACTAAACAGATCATCTTCGTTGAAAAATCAGTCAAAGCTATTCATAGAATCATAAAAATGAAGATGATTGATCAGTCAAAATCACGTGATGCTGTTTTAACTAACGTCAAAGAAAATGACTTACTAATCGAAAACTGCTTTTTATGTCATAAGTCTGATCATACTTCTAAAGAATGTTTGAATAAATCTTTCAGAATTAACGCATTAGATGATGAGTTTGATCATTCTTTGAACTTTGATTCAGAGTTTGATTCAAAAAACTAATCATCTTTTTCAAAGTCATTGAAGAGATAAAGATCATTTCTTTATGCAATCTAATCAACGAAATTTCATCTATCGAAGAGAACTACTTTGAAAAGTCATTTCTAGTCGATGTTACTCTATTCTTGCAAGATGAATTCTTCAAGCTATGATCTTTGATAAATAGTGACTTGATGATCTACATCTTGATTCATACAAAGCTAGTCGATCAAATATGTCAGAAGCTCGAAATTCAACTCATATGACTAGCTAAAGAGAAGTTAATAAGAGAATATGACGAAAAGCTGACAAAGAAGATCATTACTCATAAAATTCTACTCAATCTCACAGTTGAAAGTCATAAGAAATTGATTGTTTTAATGTTAATAGCTGATATAAATCATCATGATGTCATATTAGAAAAGCTCTGAATGAATAAAAATGAAATACTACTAGATATGTGAAACAATGTCATCGTTTTTTCGAATCAATTAAAAGCTTTCATTTCTCTTTTTTGATGTCAGTCAGAGCTTCACACTCAAAATGATCATGATCATTGAATTCTTCTATCAGTTCAGTTTTCAAAGTGCTTCAACGATCAGCTTCTACTGCTTCGAAAAAGAACTTTTTTATGTTCAGTGTAAAAACTGCATCTTTTCATACACTGATTAAAGAATCAAAGAAGAATCACATCGAGATTTTCGCTATGTCAATCAAAGATATTGATAGAAAAATAGTCTACAACACTCAATGCAAACTGAATGTTCTAGACGTTGCTTTCATCAATGCATCAGCTTAAAATCTAGAAAACATCAAAGTCAAGCTATCTTTGAAATATCAGAATTTTCTCGACGTGTTTGATCGAGCTCAAGTCGATAAGCTATCATCTCATCGTTCATATGATCATAAAATAGAGTTCACTAACGATGTCACTTCTTCTAAATGTTGAGCTTATTGAATGTCACTTTACAAGCTTCAGAAAATCAAAGAATATCTGAATGAAAATCTGTCAAAGAGTTTTATTACTTCTAGCAAGATCTCATATTTCTCACTCATTTTATTCGCTCTGAAGATCAATGATGATCTTTGCTTCTGTGTCAACTATCAAAAGCTCAATGTCATTATCAAAAGAAATCGCTACTCTTTATTGCTCATAGATGAGATGATTGACAAAATTGTTGATTGCAAGCATCTGACTCGACTGAATATAATTTTCGCTTTCAACAAACTTCATATGCATCTCGATAGTGAGAATTATACGATCTTCATTATCGCTCTAGAAGCGTACAAATCAAAGATTCTATCATTCAAATTAACAAATGATTCGATCTCGTTTCAACAATATATGAACAATGTTTTATGAGACTTTCTAAATGACTTCTGTCAAGCTTATTTAAATGACATTCTCATATACAACAAGATTCAAAAGAAGCATAGACAACATATCAAGATGATACTAGATCGTCTATAAGACGCTGATCTGCAAATAGATATTTAAAAGTGCAAATTCAATGTAGAAGAAACAATCTTTTTAGAAATCATAGTATTTGAACAAGATCTTTGCATGAACTCTATCAAAGTGAAAGCTATAGTCAATTGAGCTACATTTATCAATCTAAAAGAGATACAAGACTTCGTCAACTTCGTCAATTTCTATCAACGCTTCATCAAGAACTTTTTGAAACTAGTCAAGTCATTCACTCAGCTGACTTGAAAAGACACGTCTTTTGTTTGAAACAAAGTCTGCATTGAAGTCTTTGACAATCTAAAGAAGCAGATCAGCTCAATCTCAGTTCTGCATCATTTTGATGTCAAACGTCAAGCTATTTTGAAAATCAATGCATTCAACTATGTAAAAGACGACATACTATCTCAGTACAATGATGAGAATGTGCTTCACTCGATAGTCTTCTATAGCAAGAGCATGATTTCAGCTGAATGCAATTATCACATTTATGACAAGAAATTACTAGCTATCATTCAATGTTTTGAACACTGATGATTTGAACTAAAAGATACTGAGTTATTTATTCAGATGTTTACTGATCATCAGACTTTGAAGATCTTTATGAAAAATAAACAGCTGACTTGATGACAAGCAAACTATCTGAATATTCTATCAAAGTTTAACTTTCAGATTATCTTTCGATCAGAAAAAATAAACATCAAAGTCAATGCTTTAACTAGAATGTCGATGATCGATAGTTCTGAATCAGCTAAAGACATGAATGATCATTTTCAAACTATACTGATCTCAAATTGAATAAACGTTTTATTGATCAAGTTCGAAATTGAATTTGAATACAAGATTAATCTCTATCAACGCATACATCTAGTCAATCAGAAGAATGAACTATGCAATGAGTATTGACAAGCTATGAACAAAGATAAACTGAAGCTTCATGACATGAAGCTAAAGAACTGTCAAATCATTGACAACGTTTTATTCAAAAAGAGTCTACTATGAATGTTGAAACAAATGCATATGAAATTGCTTTGAAAGATTCATGATCAATCATCAATCTTGCATTCTGACATTAAATGAATGATTGATCTAGTTCAACGCTTCTACTATTGATCAGATCATCGAGCAACTATTCAACAATACATTTGAAACTGTCATGTTTATCAGCGAAGCAAAGCATCTTAAGATGATATGAATGATTTGCTTCAGTCTCTATCGATTCTTCAGCAGCGTTGACAAGATATAGCTATGAACTTCATCATTGAGCTACTTCTATCAAAAAACTATAACATCATTTGCATGATCATATGTCATCTCTTCAAAGAACATCACTATGTTCTCTGTCATTGAAGAGACAATGACATCTCAATCAAAGAAACAGTATAAATCATGCTATGAAACGTCTATTGACTTCATGATCTACTCAGTTCTATCGTTTTAAATAAAGACTTTCAGTTCATATCAATCATGTGACAAAGTTTTTGTAAACGACTGAAGATCAAAGTCAATCTATCAACAGTTTATCATTCAGAGATCGATGATCAGTTGAAACGAGTTAATCAAGATGTTGAATGCGAACTTTGAATCTACTGCAATTACATGCAGAATGACTGAGCTAAATGACTTTCAATGATGAAATTCAGTGATAATTTCAATACATTCTCAATCATCTTGATGATCTTTTTCTACTTCAATAAAGACTTTCACTCTCGAATGAGTTTCAATTCAGATACGACTGATTATAAAATGACTCGTCAACGTATTGAAACTAGAAAGATCAATGACATTGTCATTTGAATGAGCGAACTTCTTATCTTTGATCATCAACAATTGAAAAAGATCAAGCAGATCACTGAAGCTCAGATGAACAAGCATAGATGAGACATCATCTATGAAGTAGATAATCAAGTTTGATTAGTCTTTGAAAACATCAAAATCATTAAATCATGCAAAGATTTGAAAGACAAGCAGCTCAATCTCTATTCAATCACAGTCAAAGTTGAGATCTTCTATCATCTTCAACTATCTAGAAGCATGAAGCATATACATTTAGTATTTAGTTCGAAGTATCTACAATCTTCATCAAATGACTCTTTATCAGAACAATACTCTAAGTTCTTTAGATTAATGATCATTGAAGAGAATGAAGAGCACTGAAAAGTAGATGATATATTGAACTTCAGACAATATAAAGAAAGATTACAATACAAAGTCAAATGAATCAAGATAGATTGTGACGATGAATGATACTATGTCGATAAAGAAAAATTCAATGACTCGAAGAAAGTTCTGAATGAATTTCACAAACTATATTCGAATAAGTTGCACTAAATTGAAAACACGATGAATTTTTTGCTTTTATTTCTTTTCTATTCATGCAAACATGAATGTTCGAAGAAGAAAATAATGTTATGAACATGTCTGAATCAATCAGAGTTCAGATTTAACTTTAATCAATTTGATTAAAGTAAGTCATGATGCTATGTCTAGTTTGAATTTAGCACATTTCTTCAGATCATTCTCAACACTTCTTTTCGTTGTTCAGCACTTTCTTCATTCGTCTCTTTCATCATTCTTTTAGACAAACACATTTGACATATTACATCATATCTGTATCGAGTCTAGCGCAGTCTCAAGCCATTATTTATAGAAGAGCTTGCACTCTTTCTCTTCTGTATTCTTAATGTCTTGTTATAGCTATCTCTAAAGAGCAATACATACATATCAGCTTCGAGTCTCTTTGATTGAATGATCTAGGCACGATCTCAACAAAATCAAGTATGATCACATTTTTCTCAAGTGATCTTTCATAACGCATTTGATAATTTCTTCAACTGAAAGAGCTCATTGAAGCTGTTGCTCAGAGTAAAGAAGAAGACATCACTGATCTTGATTCAAATCACGCACTTGTTGAATAAGTTAAGCAGACAATCTTCGCGAATCATGTTTAAATTGCAAAACTTTGAAAAGTGACAGTTCTGATACTATCATGATGTTTCTTGAATAATTCGTACATGCAACAACAACTTCATACCTTTTGTCGATGATCTTTTCAATTTAATACAATGTCATGAAGTGTTGTTGTTTCTGTGAAATTTGAATCAAATATACAGAATATTTGAGTGTAGAAACAGCGAAAGTCGAAAAAATGTGATTTCTTTGCCTTGAAATTTTAAGCTATATACTTGAGTGAGAGTTCGGCATCGTACAGTACACTGAATCATGAGCGACACTTGATATACATCTTGAACCTCGGTCATTTCACATTCTTAGTGGTGAGATTCTCATAAGCAAACTCACGCTCTCGATTTGACAGTGCCGCAAGATCTCAATCCTGCTACTATAGCTTCCCCTTCGTGAAGTCTATAGCAGTTTTAAATGTCAGCATTTCTGCAGTGAACATGATGTCTAACATATGTATTTCAGGGTTTCCCTGGAATTTGTCTTGGGAATGACTTGAAAAGGCTTATCAATGAAAAGTTGACCCGCCTTGAATCTGATAGTGGCGAACGGATTCCCATTTAAGAGAAGAGGACGAATGTGGTTCACTTTCTTCCCTGGTCAAACTGGTTGATTCACTACAAGATCTTGCAATCGACCTGGAAGGAAATAACGTTTCTCGTCATGGGACCGTCTTCACCCTCCAGCCTCTTGTCCACCCTCAACACGTCTAAGTGAAAGATTACAATAGAGATACCTAAAATTTGCGTGTAAATAAAAGTGATTAAGAGAATAATGGTTTGATATTGCTCTAACTCGATGATTCGGCACCACTGTAATCTTTTCACCCTGTTTGACTACATCAAGACATTGGTATAACCCACTGCTTTAATTGCACAAGACGAAGTTGTTCCCGCCAGCACCGGTATGCGTCACCACGCCCGCCAGCTCGCAATAGTCGTTGAAAACGACACGGTCAGGCCCGGGTCCCTCACTGCCGTCAAAGGTAGTGCCGTCGGCCATGATGGGGAATTCATAGTACGGGGCTGATGCCACGAAGGGGAGATTCTCGTAGTTGTTCTCCGAATGCGGGTAGTGGTTGCGTCCGACGGTTTGCCCGCTATTCTGGTATTGGCAGCCGGTTTGCTGTGCATCGGAAATGGCGTTGGAGTCGTAGTAGTTATTACCGCAGCTTGCGCTGTTGGATTGGCGTTTTACTTGCTAAAGAGAATCAGTGGAAGGACAAATCGGTAAAGGGGTTGGCCTACTGTAGAGGCAGGCGCAGCCAGGGCAGTGGCGCCGAGGAGGCCAACGACCAAGAGGGACTAGGGATGGTCAGTCGAGTTTCGTATAATGGGGAATTGGGAAGGGAAGCAATACCTTGACAGAAAACATGAGGCCGAAGGAAGCCAGAAACAACTCAAGGCGACAAAGAAGGTATTGAGAATATAGAATGAATGAGAAAGGCGATGGGGAAATCATTCAGGAAGAACATCGGTCTATATGTACCCAACGTGTCGTACACGGCAAGACGAATGTAGCAACCTCATCAGGTGTTTCTCCGAAGGACCCCCACAACTTGCGAGTACCTTGAGAATGCTCATCAAGGTCCATGATCCAATAATGTCTAATGGGGAAGCTGTTGGCTGTTGCAAGTTCCCATTCTTAGAGGCTCAGGCAGTACATGTGGTTCTGTCGACCACGATGATTGGCACGGAGACAGATGGTATAATTGTCTGTTGATACTACTACTGTGCTACCACGAAGATGGTGAATTTTGTAAATCGGGCAAAGTCCGCAATTAGGAAGTTTGCCTTTTGAGGCCCGAGGCGCTACTTACTCTAGGGAGAAATCCAGGGGTACGAGTACGTACCGAACACAACCCGAGTAGCCACTCTTAACCAATCATACTGTACACGCACGGAAGAATACCAGCATGAAAGCAAACAAGCCATTCTCGAGGACAGATTGACCATTAACGTTGTATGTACTCACTGTCCAGTGCTGTGTCCGTAGGCATGTACTACTACATTCTACTGTACAGACGCCGGGCCACAACCTCAAATAAGAAAAGGATCACCCCCGCTCCGACATTCTGAGGGCGAAGCGGCGGCTAGGTTGGGAGTCTAACGTATCACGAGTATCTTGATAATTGAGATTCTCTATGGTGATCGCCTCCTGTTGCCTATTTCCTTGGTCTCGATAGATGCCCGGGAAAAGAAGACAGCAAATGACGTATAATCGAGGCGCAATGTACCTTGGTCCATCAGTCGCCGTTGCTCGCGCACATTTATTCAAGCTATGGCACCTCATAAACCGTCATATCTCCTCCAAATGCAACATCGTTCTTTTTCTCTTGTTCCCAATTGAAGACACGCTTATCTTCAATGTCTTCACAAACCCAGGAGCTTGTGCAGCAGCACGCCTCGGCAGCTCTTGCAAACTACCTCGACGACGGCCATGCTCTCGAAGAAGCAATCAGCGCATTCACGGGCCCCGTGTCTTCGCTCGTGCGCAGCGGCGCCGCCACCGACGAGAGCACCCTCGAGCAGCCGGTGCAGGATCTCTGGTCTGCGATCATCGCTCGAGCGCGCACAGCACCTTCCAGCTCCTCTCACCAAGACCGTCTCGTTGCATTCCTCACTCATTTGAAATCCTCTAAAGTGCCCGGCAATAGCAACACTCAGCTCTGGGGCGCCTCGCTGTGGGCAGATCTCCCCATGTTCGGCGCCAGCATGCGCGAGGCTTGGAACTCGGGGCCCAGTAATGAAACGAACATCCTTGTCCGCTTTATAAGCTCTACTAACAGGCGAATCAGACAACGAAATATCACAGTGGGTAAACCTCAACGCCTTTGCCGCCCGCCTCACTGCCTCCCGGACCGCAGATTTCTCCCTCTACGCCATCTGGACCATGCGCGACGCGCTCGAAACCCCAGCCGCACAAACCAGAAACAAGACATTGGACGGGCACGTCCAAGCCGCCTGCGCTTGGATTCAACACGCAGGAGAGTTTCTGTATCAGTGCGAGGAGAGCTGGGAGAAGGATCCCCGCAAGGGCGATCCGGCAAAGGGAGGCCCGCTATGGGAAGGCAAGTCGGGGTTTTGTAGGGAGAGGTGGTCGTTGTGGAGGGAGCGGATGGGAGAGCTGGGGAAGGAGAAAGGGTGTCAGGATGAGACAAGGGAGGCGGCAAAGAGGGCGGCGGAGAGGATGGGGCAGTTAGAGGGGAGATAGAGGTGGATTGTAAGAGACGCACGTTGGAGTGGTTTACGACGGATGGTGTTATCTGGAACAAGATGTCATGCACTGGCAGATGGAAGGGTGGTTCGAATGACTTGTTCATCATGGCCGAATAGGTGATGAATTCCGTTGAGTATGAAGCATAGACAGAGGATCAGGGTAACCTATCAATCCTAGACCATGACAGATTTGATGTTGGAAAATAACAGCTGATCATGAAATATTGTCCTGATATGTGATTTCGCTAATCAGACTCGCATGAAACAGACCAGGATAGGGGAGATGGATGGATACATGTAGTCGAACGGGAATGAACTCATCGTAACTGCCAGTGCGTATCAATATTTGACGACATTTTAGACGAGGATATGCGGCTTCTCGAATACCCTTCAGTGATTTGCTTTCAACGCTCGCTAGATGTGAGTTCTTAACATGTAGTATGAATTTAAAGCCTTTTTACGCTGAAAATGATGTCTTGTACGCACGAAGAGTTTCACAAGTCAATGATATAGAACTGTAGCACCTGAAAAGAAAACTCTGTACTCGAATTGCTCTTTAGACTCAGTTCATACGAGCTACCCAGCAGAACTTGATCATATCATGGTAGCGAGCGTATTTGAGACTTCTTAATAGTAATGGTTTCTGTATCTTAACGATGACTATAGTCAGCTTCTTTCATCATCTTAGCTGCAGCAATGATCAGATTTCTACGCATCACTTCATACTGGACGCTCTCTATCTGGCCTTGAACATGCACTGTGGTTCTCGACAACGTTCGGAAACCGCAAGCTTTATACAACCGTGGTCTCATACCACTGGCTTCTCCTTCACAGGATATTCTTTCACTGTCGACCTCTGCAATACTCTATCTGACGAGTGTCGTTGCAGCACCTCGTCGACGAAACGGTCTATCAGTGACCAAAAGCTTTAAGAGCCACCAATCGCAGATGTCTGCGAAGCAATTGTCTCTGTCGGACTTGGAAGCCTTGGGAAAAATTGCTAATCGCCGCATATCCCCGTCTCGTCGCTTATATTTGAGTGATATGAACCAGGCCTCAGTTCTGGCAATCATCTCTATACAGAACAAAGTCAGAAGCACTCGTGGTGATAGAAAGAGCGGATGCACTGTCTAGCAAATTCTGCCATGTATTCTTCTTCTCCCTACGTCGCCTAGCCGCTGCAGAATCACCAATTCTTCCCCAAACCGCGTATGAAATGATGATGTCGGCGACTACGTTCTCGTTTTCGCCAATCGCGTGATCTGCGGCATCGAGCACTATGACTAAGAAGGTCTGCCTTGGATCATATAGGCACTCTTTAAGCGTGAGTTGCCAGAAGAAGTTGTCCTTGGGAAATTCGTGCCTTTTCGACCATGTGTAATCAAACGTAGGGTCATCCATTAATGACGTGGTTGTGATTTGAGCAAGGCGATGTAAGTCGCGCGTTGTGGCAAGGCGAACATGCATTGTGTGGGGATAATGGAGATATCTTATTCGATGAGAGCTTTGAGATAATAATTCTTTTCTCTATGACCCGCGTCATAAAAACTGCTCAACTTGATGGGACCTGCCTGCAAATCTTCGATGACTGTCTAGCTCAGTTAGCAGGACACTCTATCATATAACATCTTCCATTTGCAACGCAGGCATTCAGACAAATCGACAAGAGTCAGATAGGAAAGGTCATCGATGTTAAGTAACCAACCTGACTTTGAGACAGGGTTATGTTGCCCTTGAGAAGCTTTTTAATGTACTATCGAGGACCCAGTAGACATTCAATGTATTGTCATCTGACAGCTTACCTATGTGTAGCCCGAAGCTGCGTACGGTTACCAGCTATGCACTGAATCCCACACAATCGCGGACAAACCCAGCTGAAGTAACCCTTCTCAGTCGTGTTGTCTACCTCAATCACCAAATATCATGATTTAACCACCACTGAGAGTCGATTTGATTGCTGTCCCTGGCTACTGCGGTTAGTAACCTCCGCCCTGTCGGGCCAATCTTTGCACTATCGAAATCTTCACCTCTTTATCTGTTACCTTCCTACATACTTCGTATCTAATTACCATATACATAGAGTACACGCGCTCAGCTACAGTCATACGCGAACATATATTAGAGGCCAAAGACTTCTCATGATCCAGTCACCACTATCTTCAAAAACACCTGTTACTTGAAATGGTTCTGGCAAAGTAGTCCCAACAAGCAACGACTGCCCCCTACCAGCTTCTTGAGATCGCTTTACCTAACGCATGGTCGTCAGAATCATTGACGCATTGCGCAAGGAACCACTTCCGGGATCTATGGTGATGCATCTCTTGGTATACGAGGACATGAGGGCAGAACGGCATATAGATATATTGACTGAACTATCTAGTAGGTAGGAACTATGGAAGGAAGAAGTGGGCGAAGGGTAAATACCCATCCACTAGCGCCGGATCAATGCGGAGATTACTAACCACAGGGGTAACAGTACTGTTCCCTATTTCCAACACTCCCTCTTAGGAATTGGAGCTCCATATGAAGCTATTCAGACCCTCTACTGACTGTATATCCATGCTCTTTTACTCGCCGGCGCCATGCTCGGCGGGGGTAGCTTCATCGTTCGAAGCTAGTCCCATGACTGACCTGGACCTTAGGAATTTGCCTGAGTCCAGGGGCTTGGTGAGGCCGTCGGCTACCATTTGTTTGATCGGTGGGTATGTATTCCAATCTGATTGCTCCCTCTTCTACCTTGTTCCGGACATAGTGATACGACGTATCAATGTGCTTAGCCCGAGGTGATTGACGGGATTGCTACCCATTTTTATAGCCGGCGAGCTCCCTCTATATGGTGAGCTCCCTCGTAGTTCAAGAACTGACATTTCAAGCTCTTGTCATCGAGTTTCCGGCGAGCTTTCTTGACTCCCTCCATTTTGGAAGGTTCATATCGAAGCCCCAGCTCAGCAGTACCGGCTGAGTAACAAACGATGTTCCCTATCGGGACTAGCTCTAGCCCTGAAGGCGAGCTCTCATTGTTCCCTTTCGGAACTGGCTCTAGCCCTGAAGGCGAGCTTCTATTCGTGAGGCCAGCAATCAGCCAGCTTCCTATTGTGGGGTCAGCAACCAGCCAGCTCCCTTTTGTGAGGCCGGCCGGTTCAGCAGCCAGCCAGCTCTCTTCACTTTGAAAGGTTCATATCGAAGCCTCAGCTGAGCAGTTCCGGCTAGGTAACGAATGATTTGTTTGACAGCTAGATCATGATTGAGGGTAGGATTCATCGATTCGACGAAGGTGTCATTTTTGATGTGAGCATCAAGCTCACTCCTGCAAGCGAGCTTCCATTGTTCCCTATCGAGACTGACTCTAGCTTGTTTCACTGTTTGTGAAGTATTCGATTCAATTTGAACTCGGTTTGCTCTACTGACAAAGTCTCGATTATGATCTCTGACTCAGAGATCATTTAGTGTTCTGTTTGCTCTACTGGCAAAGTCTCGATTATGATCTCTGACTCAGAGATCGTTTAGTGCTCTGTAGTCAACAGATTCGACGATGACTCGTTTGAGATGTTCGCTTGAAGCATCAGAAGCATCAGAAGCATCAGAATCGCTTGAGTTATCTGATTCGCTTGATGATGTTCTTGTTTGGTGATCGTCGACAATTTTCGTGATCTTCGCATTTTCAGTGATTTAACCACAGGGGTAACAGTACTGTTCCCTATTTCCAACAGTATCAATGCTTATCTTGGCTCACAACACAAACCGTATGGGACCTTTTTGGCCCCATACAAAAGCCGGAACGTTCGGGGCCAAAGGCTTGAGCCTTATGAGGCATCGATGTCAAGATCTGGAGCGCTGAATTGGAGACGGAAGCGATCTACAGTATCATGATCTTAGGGCCACCTGGGTATTGGGGCCATCCAGAAGATTCAGCCCCAAAGCCGAATCAAGAAGTTTTTGACGACAGCTCCTCTCATCTGTTTCAGAAGAAGTGTCAAGTCCTGCGTATAGGAAGAAATTCAATGACTATACTCCACCGAAAGGCAACGTGCCTGGTTGAATCAATCTCAACTCGCTTAAGAGTCAATCTCGATACATTCATGGCTGCACGAGCTCATTCCCGACTGTCCTTTCGTCCAAAGATCTCGTCTACTCTTTGTCTATAATCTTCTTAATGACGAGATATGTACAGAATTGACCTTCTGGTACACAGACTAAGCCTTCTTCCATTCGCATGTAGTGTAGTCCCGCTATCATCTGTTCTGGAAGGTTGAAAATTAGTTTGAACTCGATTCTAGTCTATATAGAATGCTGATCCGCTGGTTATACAAATCTTTTTCTAAAGAACGTGCTATTTCCTTCACCCAGTAGCATTTTCTTCCAACGCTCTTTTCAAATTCATATTCTACTAGTCTCGAAATCAGCACACTTCTTACGAGTGTATTCAAATTCGGTACTTTCAGCTTCATCTGCAGCAGCACGCTTACACCAAGTATCAGCTCGGCATCAGTTTCAAGCTCAGCTTCGCCCTCTGCTACTGACGTATGTCCATCGATGAAATCGATTTTTGGCGCAGACTGCAGCAACGTTAACGTCTGCTGCCCTCCATTGGCCTGCGACGCTTTCACCAACACTTGTGTATCTCAAAATGACGACACGTCTTCTTCGTCGAGTGGCACCTCTTCAACTACATCGAGCACTTCGACTTCGGCCGCAGACCTCTTCGCCTCGCCTACTTGTCCATATGAGAAATCTGCAGCGGCTTCAGTATCTGTTGCTCTTCATTAGTTTGTGATGCGTCTACCAATACTTGTGTGTCTCCAGAAGGCAACACTTCTTCGTCGAGTGGCATCACTTCTACTACTTCGAGTACTTCGACTTTGGCTGTAGATTCTTTAGCCTCGTCAACATGTTCATCTCACAAGTCTGTCGTCGATGCAGATTGCAGTAACGTGAATATTAGCTGCAGTTCACTGGTTTGCGGTGCGTCGACAAATACCTGCACGACTACGGGCTGAATGACTCACTTGCGACAATGTCTAAGAGACTCGTGCGTATAAGGGAGCCGAGGGGGGGGAATGACATATTAGTAGTGACGCGCTCGAAAAGGTTAGGGTTCGCTTCAATGAACGTTCTTTGACCTCTGAATGTATATTAGATATATTAGCTAGGAAGCAGACGAAGGGTTAATGGAAGTCAGGATCAGCCATTTTAAACTCGTTTTCACTTCATGTCTGCATTCTGTACACATGTACAACGGTCTCTTCATTAAGTAGTAACATCATTACCATTGACTTGAACATCGTCTTGGTATATGAGGGTCAGATGGAGCATATGAATATAGGTATTGTTTCCTGTTTTCACAAGTAGACATCTTAAAGCGAATGAGGAAAACAAGTTTCTCACCTTCCGTGAACATCTACACAGCTTCAAAGATTGTGCGACTAACGATATCACAATGTTTCCTCGAGACCAACGTGAATACTATCTTCTCGTCGCAGGATGTAAAGCCGTAGGCAGGCGAACTCTCATCGATCAAATAATTTTTGAAGTGTTCATCACGGGCTACGATCCGACTGGGGAGGACCACACCCGCAAGCTGTGCATCATCGACAACGAAGCCGCGCTTCTATATCTTCACCCTGTGTCTATAGATGGTATGATCGTGTCAACGGACATCTTGGGACAACAGATACGCAAAGGGCCAAGTGTCTTAATACTCTACTCCCTTACATCACGAGCGTCGTTCGATGATACCACAAACATACATTCGTGCTGCTGCCAGATGTGGCCACGGTCAGTTATCATGCTTGTGGGAACTAAGAGCGACTTGGAATGCGAGCGGCAGGTATTCAGGGAAGAAGGGGAGGCGGTGGCCAGATCATGGAAGTGCGGATTTGCGGAAGTATCTTCCAAAGATGGGGTTAACGTTGAGGAGACGGTATATGATGCTGTCAGGATCATAAGAAAGAGGCATACTGAAGAGGTTGTTTTGAACATGGAGGGCATAGAAAGATCTAAAAGTGAAGTGGAGAAGATCAGTAAGAAGAGCAAGACGGCTCGGAAAAGGAAATGCATCATTATGTAAACCTTCTCTCTGAATAAGTATGTACTACCTAATAGCTTCTTCGCAACAAAATTAAATCGAATATGCGATTGCTGATTTTGAAAAGTTTTCGCTCACAGATTCCTTCAAATTCGGTTAACATATAATGTTGCGAGGCGAAATATCAGCGCGACATCTTCTAGATGTTTTATCACAGGAGAAACATACCAAAAAATGTCGGTTGAAGTGGAAATTCGTTGAGACATACAGGCAGTTGCGCAGCATCTCATGCCATCTCATCTTCGTTCTCTATCTTGACTAGTAAGTCGATTGGTCCTCAACAAGTTTTGATATGTGGTTTCTTTCCTTCAATGTTCACCATATCTTCAACGAGCACTTGGCTTATAAAGCTGATTTCATTGGCATTCATCAAGTTTTCTGAGAGTTGAGTTGTGACGAAACAAATCGCTCTGGAACATAGAGACGAACAACATTACAGGCTGACAAGTTGCAAAAAAGCAGATTGCAATTTGTAAGCCTACGGCAGAAGTCTGCGCATAAATACTATATTCAACCTGGATTAACAATCATCTCATCTTCTAATCGATTTAATGAAGCGTTCCTAGCAGTGGGAAGTTCACTTTCAGTACAGTAGAGAGGCTGAGCATTATTTGAGTAGGTTTTATTGCGGTCAGGATCGAAGAGAAGGGAAATCAAGATTGATCGCTACAAAAGATGTCATTCGCTCTTGAAATCACAATAAAACATACCACTGAACGATATTTCAATATAGTCAGCCATGCTGCGATGAATACTGATCGACAGGGAGCAATTGTTATTTCCCTCATGGTATTCAAGAGGGTTAGATAGAATCTCATTACTTCACGCAGTGTGTATGGTTTCTTAAGGCTAATATGTCGCGTGCTTGAACAGATCTCGAGGTAAGCTATGAAAAAAACCTATACGGCCTCCTCTTGTTCTAATCTCATCCTTTAGCTTGCCGCCGACCAGCCAGCTCAAACTCCCGAAAGTTCAGTGTGGACAAATCGCAATCATTGGCGTAATGCGAGAATGCCATTCCTATTATCAAGCTGTAACGGTTCCTTGAAGTAGAGATAACACACTGTGCAATGCGTGGTCATGTCTTTATACAAGCCAATACTTGGGTATACAATCATAGCAATAATCGTGTTCGATCTTCTTGCTGCGAAGATGGAAACCTAGGGGCGAATCTTTTCTCTCTCTATCATCTTGCGCCGATAATCCTTCATTTTACTATCGCTCTAAGTCCCTGAATTTTTCAAATTCCCGTTCCCTATTGATCTTTCACGCTCATTTCAATATCCTCCGTTGCCCCGAGTAGCCGTTTGCACTCCAATGTATCTTAGCCCAGCTCGCCAATGTGGGAAGGGCACCTCTCAATGCTTTGAATGTAACTGGTAAAGCTCCCCGTGCAAGCACCGCTCGATGGTGCCCCGGTGCCGACGATGATTGCCTAGGCGGAACGGATAAGGAAGAGAGCCATGAAGGAAAGACTACCTTCAAGGTTGCATAGCTTTGTGGTGGATGAGTGCGATGGTGGCTATTTAGGATATAGTGAAGTTTATGAGCTAGAGTGAGATACTGGGTAGCTGAGATTCAGTAAACTGACTTGATCTGAGCTTGACTGTTATGTTTTACCTTGCAATGAGCGCTCGAGTGGCCCTATGTACTTCCATGGTGAGATACTCGCACCCATAGGATTTCGCTAACAGTCTGAGTATACGTTCCCAACCAGCATCCTCGTATCAACAATCGGACCAATGTAGGCTGAGTGAAAACAAATAAGCCTGGCTGTGGATTTCTTCGACCGCGCGAGTAGCGAATCGAAGTTCAAAGGACACACATACATCGTGCTGGAATACTGGAATAATTGTACTTTCTAAATGTAAAGAACGTATAGTAAATTCTATGTCGCACTAACAGAGTCTTACTCATCAGAAACATTTATTCGAGGCCTATGATGTGTAAATGGTTAGGATCATGCAGTAAGACGGATTCAAGATCATTGAGTTCTGAGATTGACTGCCGGACAAGGCCGAAGCGTAGATGGCTGATTCGAGTCAAGCTAGGGGAGATTTTGGCGGCTGGTCTACACAACGACGAAATCTGAGGCTGCCTGGATACCAACTCGCTGCGTTTGCGTAGAGGAATGTGTGGTGGAGATGATCTCAGTGTTCCCAGGGTTATTACGCATGATCGAGGAAGATACTGAAGCCATAGGATGTCAAATTGCTAGATTGCAGCTTGTGCGGGCAGCTGTAGGCTGACATTCACGTTGGCTCATTCCATTTGAGGTGGAAAGAGTTATGAATAACGACTTGTATTGAGGCTGCCCTAACCCTCTTACAATGTTAGTGTTGCAAAATTGAGATAAGAGGACGTTCGACAGAACCATGGGGATCAAGAGGCACATACAAACACCCTCATGCGTGGTGATCATGCTTCTTAATTGGAAAGATCAGAGTTGTGTTACATTCGCAACTTGCAATACAGGCAGTGAAGTTCCTGCTTGATTGGTGAGCGAATGAATACTCGTATAAGTAAGGGATGGCGTAGGGCTAAAGCTAAGTGGCTACGCCTATTCGCAGTTCTGAAAAGATACATCGACTCGCCCGCACTCACCACCATATCATCCTGTCGATTCAGGTTCGGGGTGACCTAGCTACACTTGCCGGCTGGTGCATAACAGATTCAAGGAAGTGTACTGGCTACTTGGCCGCACCTACGGTTAGCACTAAGTAGTAGAAGTCCAAGTGGCATCTAAAGAAAGACGAAACAGGCGGACAGCCGAGAGAAGATCTGGGTCAGGCGTTTTTAGGGTCGGCCTTCCTCTCTTCTTTCGGTAACACAGCACGCGTCCCGGAGGAAGTGGCAAAGCGCACGAATCAAAGATCGGACCGACCGCTGCCACACGAGATGTTAAGGCTCATTGTCTTGAAATATTCGTTAATTCTCTGTTATTACGAGAGTGAGGAGTCATACTTCGAATAGCTGATGATCAAGGGGTTGGTGGCTAATGAAGATAATTCGAGCTACTCGATACTGTGGTACAAATCCATATTCGCCTAACCAATGCTACCTGGCAAGAGCAGAACCGAACACCCACTGTCTAGAACAGTCCTCTCAAAGTCCGCATCGGTAAACTGCTTAGAGTCTTCTTCTCAGTTACTACCTGGTCAAGGTCGAAGGCCCGCATTCCTGTCATCAAGTCCATTTCGTGTCCTCGAATGTAGAAACCACCCGCTCCTTTGGTCTTGATCTTCCATCCTATGTAGAGAGCGATAACTATGGGTGCGGCGAGGTAGTTCTCGAAGAAGGACTGTACGTTTGGTGGTTTATGAATAGGCTTTAACGTTGAGATTAGCATGATGCTTGACTTGAGATTGCTGGATGGTCGTAGGAAACGGGCAACACTTACGAATAGCGAGGTATAGAATGTCGCAAGGAGCGCGATCATGTTGAGGACGAATCCACAGTAGCTACCAATAACACCGAAGCTGGCCCGGTATGGCAATTCATCCAAGGTGTGGCCTTGAACCTTCCAGCCATGACGGAAACGAATATGGGAAAGACAGATACTGGCCCATACAAAGAAGTATGCAAGACCAGACAGCGATAAAAGCCAGGTGAAGACAGTCGATCCAACCTTGGCCTCGTTGATGAAAGCAAGTAAACCAAACAACAGCTGGATTGCAATACAGGCAAGCGGGCGTCCCTTTTTGTCAATCTTGGCCAAAAATTTGGGCCCCATGCCAGAGGCCGCGAGGGCTTGCATGGTACGCGTTGAAGCGAAAGTGCAGGAGTTGGCTACACTGATGACGGAGATAGTGATGACAGCGTTGAAAACTGACGGTAGGCCCTTGATACCGGCTATCTTAATTGCCAACACAAACGGAGACGCTTTTGTGTCAGCTCCGGAAGAGCCGAGCAGCTGGTCCGAGTCGGAAGGGACAATCAATCCGACAATGAAGAGACTGATCACGTAGAAGAAAGTGATTCGCCAGAAAACTTGCTTGGTGGCCTTGGGAAGCGACTTTCGTGGATCAGCGGCCTCGGCGGCAGCAAGACCGACAAGCTCTGTACCTCCAAAGGCGAAAGCAGCAGTCACGAAGACAGAGCAGAAGCCTTTGAAGCCATTGCGGAACGCGCCAGGATCGTGCCAGTAGTGAGCCCCGATATAGCCACGGGGGTCCGTGGAAACACCACCAGTATCAATAACAATACCCATGATAATGAAGCCAATAATGGCAGTAACTTTGATGACACCGAGAATGAATTCGACTAGTCTTATTATTAGTCCTTTGACTGATTCAAACGATGAGGGTTCAAGAGAAGCCGTGTTGGAACCAACCTTCACCATATCCACGGACTCCAAAGAATTGAATTCCGACCAAGAAAAGCAGGAATATCGTAATCCAAATGCCTACGTTGAGGTCTGTACGCCAGAATTCGATGGTGATACCGGCGGCAGTAAGTTCGAAGGGCAGGACTACGAGCCATGAAAGGGCATAATCCCAGCCCATCGCAAACCCCCTATTTTAACTCCATCGTCAGGCAAGACTCGAGAAAAGAACAACATGTATAAGGGAAGATTTTCGGGTATGCGTACCAGGCGGGATCGAGGAATCGAACCGCGTATTGGTAGAACGCGCCATTGACCGGATACAAAACAGCGAGTTCTCCAAGGGCTTGCACAGTGAATAGTAACATGGTACCCACGATCATGAATCCGATTAACTAAAGAGTCAGGATCAGCAAAGCCGTCGCAGGCGGAAGGAGAAGCCAAGAATGGCTCGCTCTTCGAGAGCGACGTACCACACTGGCGGGACCACCGGCTTGAAATGCGCTTCCCGATCCAACGAACAGGCCAGCACCAATGGAACCACCTGAGGTAAATTAGAAGTCAACCTTTTCATCTTGTCGCATTCTTGCGACATCGTGAAGAGGAGCATACCGATGGCAATCATCTGCATGTGGCGACCCTGGAGGGCTCGTGTGAGACCCCCACTCGCGGGCTGCGACTCGACATCATCGGAACCGTGGGACCTATACTCGACGTCCTCGGCGGGCATCTTCTCTTTGATGTCCTCCATGATGGATGGTTATACCACGAACAATGCGACGTAGCGCAGATAATACTAGTGCCAGTAAGACGGAAATATACAAGGACAGGAAGGAAAGAAAGAAATGGGGGAAATGGAAGGGTTAAGAGAGATGGACGAAGGGCGCTCATCCTTCTCCCGTGCCCATGGTCCGACTACCTAGATAGATAACCTAAAAGGCGCACCATTGGAAACGTGGCCAATGGCATGTCGTGTATTCTGGGGCGGGTCATGGTGTGCAGTACTGATTACGGAGCTACTGCTACTACGGAGTACGGGCTCATGCTACGACGGCCTAGATGACCTGGAACAGTCCATTTTACGTATGCGACCCAAAGGATTTCCAAATCCCCGGATGCACTGAGCACTGAACGGGTAGCGACCTCGCTGGTGAGACACATATTACTCCGTACTGGAAGCCTTCTATAAAAAAATGGGAAGACACAGAAACGCCTATGATTGAGCCTCACCTTATCCCGTTTGCGCATAGGTCGCGCTTGTACTTGGTCAAAGCGACCGGCAAGGCATTTCAATGCCAATTAAACCACTGCGATGATAACAGACTTTTAAACAAATATCAGAAACTGCAATCTGAACTGCTTATTGAAAAAAATGCCGTTCGGATACTGAGAGCTTGGAGATGCTCAAAATACTAATGGATGGCTCATGCTAATATTTCCTCCACAATCCCAACAGTGTTTCGGACTTTGATGGCTGTCACTCTGCATGAAAAGACCCACACTTCCGCATGGCAAAATCAATTTAATGTGGTTGCCTGCCATACATAATACATGAGATTCCCCCTGTCGCGAAAATGTCGCGAAAATGTCGCGAAAATCATATTTCGAGGGCTTTTTCGCTTTGTTCTAGCATCCTCAGACTCCAGCAGCGAACGCTGACCCAACCTGAAGAAGAACGTTACCACAGAAGGGCCGCACCCGGTAGCAGCAACCATGCCCCCAACTCGCCAACGCCAGACGGCCGACGCCCTCCTCGCCGCCTTTAATGCCATGGACGTCCCCGTCATCCTCGCCCTCCGCAGCCCCACCCTGCATCCGCCAGATCCTCCCCGCATCCACTAACGTCTCCAACCAAAACAACGACGCCTTCGCACAGCACCTCTACTCGATGCTCAAAATCCTCCACAACTTCGAGCTCACGTGCTATGAATTCGTCGAGGATGTTGCCGCGCGTAAGATTGTCATGTGGCTAAGAGCGAGGGCGGATACGATAGTAGGGGAGTATGTGAGCGAGTACATGTGGACGTTGGAGTTTGATGAGGCGGGGAAGAAGATTGTGTGGCAGAAGGAATATGTGGATTCGGCGGTGATGAGGGATTTTTGGCCGAAGGTGAGGGAGAGTGTGAAGAAGGCGGAGGAGTGACTGTGGAGAGGGTATTTGAATCGAAGCATCTAGGGCTGGGTTGAGTACACCTCATACAAATTTTCAGCACATATACGTTCAATCATTTCACAATGCATGCAATCCGTTCAAAATGCTCCAACGCCATCCCGGAGCTTTCCCAAAGTATACACTCATCATCTGGGAGCATGTCCTTCGTACTCATCTTCCCCCAGAGACGATTCCCGCTCGACACTTCGAACCCTTTAACCCCAAACGCATACAAGATCAAAGGCGGGGACTCAATGGTTGTTCCCAAATAACCAAAAAGTTCAGCACCAAGTCCTCATCAACGAGAACAAGCTATCATGCAAGAAAGCCAGAAGCTCCTACAGACCTCGTAGCGAAATACTAAGCTCCGAGCCAGTGTTTCGCTTTAGCAAACAACTAACTCCCTAATCAGACAATATCATTCTTCATCTCTGCTCAATTTACACGCCTACTCGAAGTCGTGATGAACGAGTGCCACTCCTAACACATCGGATTTCTTTTCTTTCAGGAATTCTATATAGTTCCACATTCGCCTAACCCACCATTCTCATCATCAATGAAATTATAAAAGAGAGGAACGCAAATCAAGCCTCGTCACCCAACAGCATATCTTTCACATCTACCACCGCCCGTCTTAAACAATCTGCATAGGATGCGCAGCTGCGCACAGAACTTGCTCGATGGTGTGATATGCTAGGAATGCCGGGGATACGCCTGCATCTACGCACAGTGAGAGTTTCGATTGACACCCGCAGAAAATACGGAGATAAGGGCAGAGAGTCCGGATCTTAATCAGCTAACCATTCATATAATGCGCTGTCAAAAGAATCATCAGATTCTGGATTATATTGTTCGACGTTGATCTCTTTCTGTACGCCACCAACGAATCATCATAATGCATAGGGAGCCAATACAGCGCCAACCTACAACATGACACACTCGTTAGTTGGAAGGATCGCCATCATCACTGGTGGATATGGATGTGTCGGAGCAGCGACAGAGATCGGGTTTGCAAAGCGTGGGGCAGCTGGCGTATGTGCGCTCCTTCCAAGGACCCGTCTGCATCTGAAGGGTCCACCAGGTTGCCTATAGCCTATATCATCAACGCTGCTGCTTCAGATAAGACCCAAGAGCATGGCGCCAATGCCACTGCTATCAAGCAGAACTGGGGGATCTTGAGGCGCCGAAGAGATCAGTGAAAGAAAACGCCGAAGGACGCTGGACTGATGCGGTTGAATATCTTCGGTAAGTCCATTGAACCGAACAAGAGCCACGAGCCAAGCCCGCTGTAGCATTGCTTTGATTCAAAACTGGGGGACTGCCGTTCTAGGCCCCTCCGCGAACTAAACGATAGACGCCTTCGCCACCAACTTCGACTTAAACACCCGCGGCCCAATCTTCATGGCTCAAGCCGTTTTACCAGTAATCCGGCGGAAAGGCCGCATCGAATTCTCCTCCCGCGCTGCGGAGAATCCCCAAGGTGATCCATACACGTCCTGTGCCGCGTCAAAGGCGGCATGGCACAGTGTCATCAGGAGCCTCGCGTGGCAGTTTGCTGCGCCGTTGGGAATCACTGCCAACACGGTGATGCCAGGGCCTGCCGAGACTGGTAAGTTGAGCTGGTTGTGGTGCAATTTTTTGAGCTGATAGGTGTAGATTTGATGGGAGTCGTTGCTGAAATATACGTTGAGCCGATGAAGCAATCTGCCATGGCGGACAAGAGGTTTGATGCTCTCAGTGGCCTCGCTCATATTGAGCCATTTATTGCAGAACGTAGAAGGCGTTGGACCAATGGGGATACCTTTTCTACGACTGGTTGCGGGTGGATGCAATAGCGCAAGGCTCGGCGTATTTAGGACAGTAGAGCACGCATCCGAGTCTGGACGGCCTTCTTTACTTCTATATTCTCTTCTTTTACTGCTAGGGCCATCGGAGAGAAATCGCAGGCAATTGCGAGTATTGTTTTTTTAAGGGTAAGTATGTACTCGCCAGCTCTCTGTACTACCTTAGAAGGCGTCGCCCCAGTGAAGGAGGAGCTGCAGATCAGAAACTCCCTGCATCACAGATGCCCATGGCATTTTCGCGCGAATGGCTCGAAGTTTGGTGGTTCCTGCGGGGAATCGTCGAAAGCCAAGTATAACGCTTCCTTTAGTTCATAGCTTGTTGCCGGTTCTTGATATCTCGGTTTTCGTTGTTTTTGCGGGTATAGCATCGCAGGAAGGCGTGGAGAAAGTGCCAGAACAGACGTAGTAGTGGAAAGACATCGATGATCTTCAAATTTTGTGTTAGTAGCTTGACTGGTGTCTCGCTCTTATCTTGACAGTTGTTTTTTGTTGAGTTTTAGCGAACAGTAGTCCCAAGTGTATCATCTAATAGCAACACATTTGGTGAATGACTCGCCTCTTAGCATTATCCAGATTTAGCTGTGCCTCCATCGACGTTGTTCGGGTCAAGGAAAGTTAGCCCAATACAGTGTGCATGTATACGATGATATATGAACATTTGTAGAAAATACTTTGATATGGTACAAACCAAGAAGGCAAACAAGAAGCCTCTTCTCGACAATGCCGAGAGAGAATACCATTCCTAATGAGTATTGCTAGTTAACTCGGAAACCAGATACGCCATGTCTGGAACACGTCCTCCGATAACAAACGCTATCAAGACATGACAACCTTGTAGACTGTGGAAGTGGGTTTGGGGATTAGCCAGTGCGAGTATTCTTTTCCTTGCGTGCGATTTCCTCCTCCGCCTCCAGAATAACTTTAAGCGGGATAGTTTTCCAGTCATGCCGTGTGGTAGAGACCGTACGGAATGCCTTGTCTTTCGGAAACACATGCATATGGAGATGGCCGACGGAAGCATCTGGGAATGGATGGAATCCATATACGAAATCATCCGGCTTGAGAGTTTTGAACGCGTCTGACATTTCAATAAATGTGTCCCGTACGTTTGGAAGAAGGCGGTTAAACTTATCGAGTCTGTCCTGGTTTGCGGCAAGCGTGTTATTCCGACTCTCGACAACGTCTTCTACACGAGCGAGAATCTTGTCGGCGCCACCATGCTCCCAGAACTCGACAAAATGCTTTTGCAATTCCTTCAGCATGGCACTACTATCTCTGGTGGCATCGGGGTCGACAATGTTGAGAATGCGCTCCTTGGGGATGACAAGTGTGTGAGCAAATGCCTGGCCTTCTGCTGTGTTTTTGCCGGGTTGATAATCAGCGTTCAACCATTCGGGGTATTGGCGTCGGTCGTAGCTTTCTCTGTTCACCAAAATATAAGACTTGTCTGATTCACTAAGGATAAGCTTTTTGCTGTGGGTTTTGTAGTCCTAGGAATTGCATAAGCCATAACGAAACTTGGCGGTGTCTTTGGGCAGACTCACGGAGAAGAAAGTATCTGATTTAGCATAGGGTCTCTCACCAACCGTAACTCCTTCAAGGCTCCGAGGAATGAATCCTTGTTTCCTATCTCAGGTGTGCAAATAAGCCAGGTGCACGAGCAAAATAAACTCCTACCATGCCACTGATCTCTCAGGGCAAAGTGAGGCTGCTTACAAGTTCGGATATTCATAATCGTTGTTACCAGACTTCCATTGCTTGAGCTCCTCCATGTAAATTGGGTTGTTTCGGAATCCATTACGCTTTTCGATATAGAGCTTTTTGTGAGCATCATCATTGTCCAGAGCACTGATCTGCACTGGCGTGTCTGTCATGTCTACCAGCCAAGCAATAGTCAGGACTAGGCCGCAGATAGCAAGTACACGAAAGGCCTTGAGTTGGGTCGATATTCCACTGAAACTGAAATCAAAGGGACTCAACAATGCTGCACTGGGATAAGCGGCTTGCAGGTACTGAAAAAGGATTATGGTTGACAAAATAGATAGAAACGTGTAACAAGTCCGGTCCAGAAACATATGTAAAGGTTGTGGATGTGAGAAAAAAATGGCATTTCTGGGCTTTCGGTGAGCCTTTATGAACCAGAGCAAGCTCGCTTTGGCATTTGTGAAGTTGGGTCAACGCCGACATTCACTTCCCAATGACTCTTCGAGGTATGAATGGAATAAGGATCCCACAAGTTTCAAGTGATGGAGCACAAGGTCTGAGTGTTGTGTGATCTCTTGTTGTGCAACCGTTTGCGGCGAAACATGGCATCGAAATGAAAGAACTCGGCTGCTTTCATGGCGATGAGGGAATGCTACTGCCACTATGACAGTGCTCTTCACAAGTCAGCCGGGTGCATGGCCTGAGATCATTCGGTGCCTAGCAAGTCTCACATTGTAAGAAAGATGGAGTTTTGGTTGAGCGCTTCGTAGAACACAGCCCAAGTTTAGGCGGTAGTTTGGCGCCGTCCAGCCCTAACTGCCATTCGAGGTTTACACAGCCTTTGAAGGTAGCAATCGAGACTGCGAACAACGATCAGGTCTGCACAGTAGGCATAATAACTGCAGGATTTTATTGTTTGCAGATAGTCTCATCCACTAGAAATCGAATCCTGATCCATTCAGGCGACTATCCCACCATCCCAGTGGTTCGCAGACTACAAAGCTGAGACTGTGGGGGTGGGGGAGACTACGAGCAATATGCCAGGCAACTCGTCCTACTAACGAGGAATTTGTAAATTATCAAGAAAACTCGTCGTCTAAGAAGAAAATCCACCAATCCAAGAGCAATACCAACGACACGTTGAGCCAGATCTTGGAAATCTCCATTCGCGACTCCTGTGTCGACTGTGTACCACGCCATCCAAACCTAGAGTAAACGACAGACGAAGCCTAACTGTTTATACATCTCCCGAGAAATTATAAGGGTATCTTATCTCCATAATCACTCATTCGCCGGTGGAGCGCCCCCAAGAGGCGCTGTTCGCTGTGCTTGCGCTACCTCTCGAGCAGCAGCTGGGTTGCCAGTGCCAACCCTACGGCTCCTGTACAAACTGTTAGCGGACGCTCACGGACCAGACATTGCCCAGGCTTACATGATACTCCTACTGCCCATACTGATAATTATCATGAAAGCCCAGCTAGGGATTATCGAGAAGCCATATAGGATGTACCCGATAGGTTTGTTCAGCATCGCTTTGGAAACCCAGCCATCAAAAGGATGGAAGGCGCCTTCGTATATTGGAGTCTTCTCGTAAGACTTCTTGGTATGTATCTCAACAATATCCTGGCTGGTGGTCGTCGTAGCGTTGAGTGGAATGATATGGATAGTCGTAGTAGGGCGAGACTGATCTGCCTGGGTGATTGGAAGCTGAATATGCCAGACAGAAGGAGCGTTGGCGAGCCATGTGGAGCAGAGAACGGCCTGGCTATCACAATTGATATATCCAAGATTTGGTGCTGTCGGATCTACGGCAAACAAGGCTGCACTCTCGTTCCAAGCTTTATCAACGCTTTCGCATCCTCCAAGGCATGTCTTGTTCCCTCCTGATACCATTACCATCCATGTTTCCGGTCCTTCGCTCGCGCTCGTCACACTAGGCAAAAGAACGGTATCCCAATTGTCCTTGGTCAAAGGCGTCACATTCTTCGATGCTGCCTTGGCGGCGCCGGCTGTGACCGGAGCTGTGACTGTGGCGGGGAGGTAAGATTTAGCGATCTCAAACCAGGCTTGAGCCTGATCCTGAACGTTTTCAAGCAGGGGCTTCTGTTGCTGGGCAGCTACGATAGCCGGCAGGGCCAGGAGAAGGGATGCTGCAGCGCGCATAGCGAAAAATGTTCGCTCAGTATCAAAAACAGCTCTGGTTGCTGCGATAAGAGGATATCTTGATGATTACTGAAGGTGAGAGAAAGAGAAGAAGAATAAAGCGTCAAGGTACGGAGTACAGAGAAGTTTATTGTCAGAAAGGTGTAATCGAGTTTATGCGCCAGGGTCTAATTTCCAAAGGGGGGGTTCTCCATGTAATATATCGCTACGCTAGCTTGGCTGTGTACGGGATAAATTACACGAGTCTGGCCTTGGTGACTTGGTCAGAGTAAGGTACTCTAGTTCCGAAGATCAAAGGAGCTATATGTTCTCGAGGCCGCATGCATCGACGCCTATGGCCATAGAGAAAGAAACCTGAAATACCAAAGGCAGAAGATTGCTCTGTCTTGTCTTCAAGAACCTATGTGCTGCGCCTGTACTGCGTACTATTACCGATGTTTTCCACCAAACGCCTAACAATGCTCACTGCATTCCGAATCAAAGAAGCTTTAAATGCCCCGTCACCTTATCGATGGCGCTCTTCGGTGCAGGCCCTATGCCACATACAGTCGCTGACCCACTCGCAATCTGCGTCCTTCCTGCGTCATAGATGACCTGCGTGCACAATCCTAAGCTGACGGCCATTGCTTGTAGTGTCTCCAGCTCTTCTTCGCTCTTGACCTGCAAGGCGACTTTAGCTTGCCCCAGTCGTTCCCACTGTCGGAGGATCGAAGATTTAGGGTCATGGGAGACGAAATACTTGTAGCAGGCCAGTGTCGCATGGGAGCATTGAGCTGCGATCTTGCCTAGAAAAATTCTAGATCAACCTATCCTTCCAAAGCACTTTGCAGCTGAATTTATCCTACCTTTTCCCATGCCCAGATCTGTCCTTACAACCAGTACCAGCTTGCACTCCTCCGTGTTGCCCTCGAAGCTCGCTAGTTTACCTGGCTCCACCAGCTCCGCTTCGTCGTCTTCATCATCCTCTTCTTCGCCCTTTAGACTCTTCATGAGTTCCTCATCTGAGGAATCTGGGTGAACGGTGACATCGTAGCTATTAGGCCAGCTTTTCTTCCCAGATTTGCTATTGCTGGAAAAGATGCCGAGTGACGCGCCTTGGGCAACAAAATAGCCACCTAGAGCTGCGATGATTGCTGTCGCAATGACAATGGCAGCCGTAGATGGTTGAGGGCGGTCTATCGCGGAGGTCATTTGGAAGCACGAATGGTGTTGTAGGCGTGGGATAATTTTAGGGCTGTAGTCTTGCTGACCTCCACTCTCATTCCGACCTCCAACATTAACGACTCCCCCACCACTCTCCACCCTCACACCTCTTCGTGGCAAACCTCACGACTCACAGGACTTTAGACAGGAAATGCTTACTTGCTATTCATGAACAACGCTTAAACATACTAGCAAGGCGCTTCCTATCGCCAGGGTCACCCCATAATTGGTTTCCACAAGCACCTCGATCAGGACGCCCGGCTGATTGGTTCTTCCATAATCCATCATGCCCACCGCTCATCCCTCCCTCACCTTCGCTCGATCCTTCTCCAACACACTTTCGCGCCTCTCCCGCCCCTCCGACTCGCTTCTCAAACACAGGCACCGCGAAATCCCCAAATACCCCTATGGCCCCGCAACCACCTACAAACAATCCAATTTCGGGCTTTACGGCAATTCCAGCATTCAATTCGGCAACAAAGTCTCCGAGCGCAATGAGATCAAGAGCCGGCGGAGGTGGAAACCCAATATCCACAGCAAGCGCCTATGGAGCGAGGCGATGGAGAAATTCGTCAGGGTAAAAGTGCAGGCGAGGGTGCTGAGGACGATTGACAAAGTGGGCGGGTTGGATGAGTATCTACTTGGGGATAAGGCGGCGCGGATTAAGGAGATGGGCATGAAGGGGTGGGCGATGAGGTGGAAGCTTGTACAGACGAAGAGTGTGCAGGAGAGGTTTAGGCAGCAGAAGATGGCTATGGGGTTCGAAGTACCTACCGAGGAAGAGCTGAAAGCGGATGAAGAGGCAAAAGCTGCTAAGAAGGCGGAAAGGAGGAAACTATTGGACGAAGAGAGGGCGAGAAGGGTAAAGCAGTCGAAAAAGGACAAGCTCCGGGCGAAAGAGACTGAGGGGTCCGAGAAGGAGGTGATAATAGAGAGTGCAGAACAAGAACAAGAGCAGAAGGTTTTATCAGGAAGCTAGTAGCCTAGACTCCCTTCTCGCCTTTTTGCGAGGTTCTGTGTAAAGAAGCTGGTGTATATATAGCGGGACATCGCCAGGTTGGAGGACTGGAAGCATTTATTACAGGCAGAAAATTTGGTCGAAAGGCAACCAGTTGTCAGTTCTTATCAAGGCTAGAGGGCGTAATAGAAACCAGTGAGTCAGTGCAGAGTCCTGATCCCGTTTCCGAATCTTGCTCAATCTACAAGCATTGACAGCACAATTCATCTGCTGTATTAGCTTCACTCATGAATATCCTGCCATTTCGCCAGTTACAACCATGCATCTCACTCTCCCTTGCTTCTCCTTGAAAGTCTCCTCCGGTCTTGATTCAATATTATTTCAATCCTAGGCGCCCTATATGATTGTGCTATACTTTGGATATGAATGGTACTCAGTCAACCAATGATTTCGGTTAGAACTCTCTATAACTTTATCCTCACTCTATTACAGCAGCTGGTTCTAAGAAGTGTGACCTTCACAGCAGAAAATCCCTTCCATGAAATCTAATATTCACTCTCTAATGTTTCATTTAGTATTATTGAAGGCATGTGCAATGAAGTTTGTTGAGCGTTTCGTCTCTGATGAAGCTCTACATGAATTCTTGTTTGACATCTAGCTTCACCAGGAAATCAGACCCTGGAGTAGGGGTTGATCTCTACTATTAAAGCAAGCCAGGTACTTCCCAATTTCCTTTGCTTCCTTCTCATCAGCTTAAAAACTATCTTCGACCTAACCTTTATAACATTCCAACTTCGAATTCCTATTCCTACATTCAACCACGCCATCTACAACCCACATCTCTTAGCCTTGATCTTCGACTGGTCATGTCTCTCAAGATCGACGCACCAGATGTCAATTATACAGCTGGCTCCCCGGTCAATGGTACGGTCACTTTGGTCGGAGATGGAGACGTTAATGTTCAGACAACCTCGATCAAGTTTGTAGGTTGCAGCAACATCTTCGTACGGTATTGCCCTGAGTTGGCAGGAGGGTCACCAACTTCTGCGCCCGATCCGTACAGTGGTGAAATCCGGTTCTTTGCATATGAGACCGTCATAACCGAAGTCCCGCAAACTCTTTGCGCGCCCCAGAGTTGGCCCTTTGAATTCGTCTTCCCGTCCAAAGGTAATATTCTCAAACCGAAGAAATTTGCTACTATCACGAGACTAATAGGCGATAAGCATTGCCCTCCTCCTTTGCCGGTCAAGGCTTATCGGGCTTGTCCGAGAGTACCTGTTCAATTACCTACACGCTCGAGGCACACTTATCAGTTCCACCAGATGGGAAACACCACCTTCTCCACTCCAACTCAGGCTCCACCAAAGTGACCACAAAAGTGCTATCCTTTTCTGCTGCCAGGTCTATGCAGAGTTCTGACCCCGAAGAGGGCGTCGTCAGCGAAAATATCAACGTCAAAAGTTTGCACTTGCTTCCCGGCAATGAAAACCGCCATTTGACTCTAGGACAGCACCTTCAATCAATATTCCATCACGGCGACCTTCCCGAGGAAGCATTCACATTGAGCATTGCAATGCCCCACGTTGCGGTCATGGGCAAAGTTCTGCCAATTGTTCTGAGCCTTCAACACGATACAGGAGTCGGGCGAGCCTCAGGTCTTGAGGAGCCTCCTAAGATCCTCTTACAACACATCGAAGTAGTCATCCAAGTGAACACTGATGTTGCAAGCCATGCTGGGATGCCTGGCGGTTGGGTAGAAAGCAAAGTATTGGCATCGTCTGATTATCCAAAAAGTCCGGAAGACGCAGAAGGAATGGCAGACAGCCTGGATATAGGTGAAATGCTCAAGCCTATAATACCCCAGTATTTCTATCCGACCTTTCAAACGAAGAATATTACAAGGAGTTATGCATTGGATGTCCTCGTCGCTATTGAATGTGCGGGAAAGACGTTCACGAGAGACTTTCGAGTACAGAAATTGTTGCTTCTAAGGGATCTATCTGTAGCCGGATCCTAGACTGCCTTAATGATTGTCACACAGTCAACGACAAGCATTGTGTCACTGAGTAAAATGGAGTCCAAAGTTGGTTGTTTAGGGTATACTGGCGAACATCTCTTGAATATGTACCAGAGACTTTAAAAGTAGAGTATGACGAAATATTTCGGAACTATACCATTGCAGTGAAACTAAGAGAATGGAACCGGTACCAGCATGAGAAAAGCCTATGAGAATTTGAGTTGCTCTCTGCTTTCAATTTCATCTTCTTGGCAATATAGCTTAGTAGAAATGACAATCGTCTGAGGTAGGGTATTGCAAGGAATTACCCTCAGAACATCTGTTGGTGATTTGATTACCTACTTAGTAAGCGAGTTGAACACACCACAATACGCCCCCTAAGCCAGTCTCACACCAGCCTGCCGATTCTTCTTCTGGGTAGTTCCCATCGCATTGTTCATGCCAGTAGCCTGACTACTATCCAGGGAGCTTTGTGCCTCCCTCTTTTTGTCATCCGAAATCTTCTTTAGGTGCTTCTCAGTCTTCTGCTTCCCGCTTCCCTTACCATGGAACTGATGACTCAAATGCTTGAACGCCTCCTTCTGGTTCATCGACCGTCCGAATTCGTCGACGTACTTGAGCTGCACGTCGGGCTTGTAATCCCGGTTGAAGACATCCAGCATCTGCCTCGACTCTGCCTGGTCACGCTGCTTGTTTTCCCAGCGGGCATACTCCTCTCTCTCGCGAGCGGACATCCTGTCTAGTTTTCCACTAGCTCGATCACGCTCACGTTGCAACCGAGCTTTCCTCTCAACTTCTGCCTCACGTTTCTGTTTCTCCGTAAGAAACCTATCCCGCTCACGATGCAGAGCATTGATATCCCCCTCGTACGTTGGCTTCAGCAGGCCTCGTTGAGTGAGCATTGACACCGTGGCACCGAGGCCGTTGTCCAATGTAGCCTCCTCTTCCAGGCCTGTGATGGTCAAACTCGAAGGCGCGGGTGTCGATGCCTCGCGTTTGATGCGTGCTTTGAAATCACCGTCCTCTTCAGATCCATCGTAGGATTGATCCATGTCAACATCAGCTCCGTCCTCGGCAACAGGAGATCGTGATTCAACAATGCGGGGCTTTTCCTGCTCCGCCTGTGCTTTCTCATCAGTAGCTCTCTGTAGACTCACAACGAACTCTGTAGTCTCATCGATAACCAAACCGACTTCTCCATCTTGTGTATCATCATCGCCATTTCCGAGTGGGCCTGGAGTAGCGCTTGCCTCTTCTCGAAGCTGCCGAGCGATGTCTTCGGGCTTAGTACGTTTTCGCTTCTTGAGTGCCGCTCGTCGCTGCACTGCTAGAGACGCTTGCAAATCATCATCATCAACAAATGAGGTGCTTTCGAGTTTGCGTTTTGGCGCAGTGGATTGGGAGGCAGCGACTCGGGGCTCTGCGTTTCCTGAATCGACGTCCATATCATCTTCGTCGTTTTGCACGCCGTTACTTGTCTCAACCGGGGAGATATCGTCCTCATCCACAGCTTTCTTCCTCGTAGATTTCGCTTTCTTCTTTTTCAGCTTTCGGGTCTTTGCGTCCACCACCACGGTGTAGTCCGAGATTGGCACGTCGTCCTTTATTATATCGAGGCTTATTGGTTGTGCTTTCAGCTTCTGCCCAGTTGACTGCTTGAGTGCTTCACGCTCCTCTGCTGTGGATCCTTGTGCATCCAGAACAAGCCGCTTCCGTTTCTTCCCGTCTATAGTCTCGTCATAATGTTTCAGTATAGATGTGCTACCGGTTTCGTCGACTTCGTTGGGATCGTACACTGGTTTCTTCTTCTTCAGCTGAAGTCTCTCGTTCAACACTTCTCGCTCTTTCAGCTCTAGATTCTCGAGCTCGTCGCCTTCTTCTTCGTTCTGATCGATGGTGGTATCCTTGAGTGTCAAAACTTGCTCGTCACCCTCATCGAAGTCGTTCAGCTCGTGCGCAACCTTTACGCCTGCAAGATCCTCTGCAGTGTGATCAGGAACGTTCTCCCGCTCAGCAAGCTCTTGCTCCAGCTTCCGTAGCCTCTCTCGTTCTAACTTCTTCTGCCTTTTCTTCTGCTGGATCAGCCAGGTCTTCGTGTCTAGCTCTGTGACATTATCGGCCTCGCCAAGCCCCTTGCCTTCAAGTTTAGCGTATTTTCGAGCAGCATCTCGGGCCTTCTTGATGGCCTCATTCTTGGCTTCTCGCTGCGCTTTAGCATCTGCTTCTCCTTGCAATTTCGTCCAATTTTCGTACCCTTGTGCTTGCCTTGATTCTAGAGTGCTCCCAACATCTTCCTCCCCTGAGGACCCTTTATCATCCTTGGGAGCCTTGAAAGTAGGGCCACCTCCCGGAACCGGAAGAGGTTTCAGTCCGATGGCCAGTCGGATTTTGTTTGTTTCTTCAATTGATATTGAGTCAGCCATGACAGCCTAAAGTATATTCAGGTGCGCGTGAGCTCAGTGAAATGGAGGAGTAGGTTATCAAGTTGATGGAGATGTTGGTGGTAAGTCGAAGAGGGGAGGGCGAGTTACTCATGGGACCGGAAGTTTCCGTTATTTCACGCTTGTCCAACACTAGATTAGCCTTCTAAAATCTTGGCGCAGCAAATATAAACATTTGTGACAACCGAAGGTTCTCTTTTTTCCTTCACTATAGATCTGGGTTCAGCAAACCCGTCGCCCTCCTTGAGGCGTCTCTCGGTTGATTGCTGGATAGCTCGACCTCATCATGGAGCCATCCTTCCCACTACAGGAACCTCTTGATGTCAATCTTCCGGTCGACAGATCTCAGAATGAACCGGTGCCTTTCAAAGCCTGAGCTCCCGCAAGGTGAGCTCGGTGGACTGGGCTACTGAAGGCGTCATATTCCAAGTCTCTTTGCCGATGGCCGTTGGCCTCTGAGGTTAGGGTCAAACCATGACTAGCCTACATCTTCTATGTCGTTGTCGTGGGGTGAGAATAGTTGGGAGCATAGTCTAATGGAATGGTGCACTGACGGAAAACAAATAACTCAAGTCCTCAGCCTTTGGCGAGCCAAGAAACATGGGCAATCGCTTAGAGAACCTTTTCGGGGGTGCCAGTCGTTCTCATTGGGGTAGTGGTCTGGTTTTTTCCTACCTTCTCCTTATTTCACTTGCTCGCTTCGCACATGTCGGCTACTTGTGTTTGATGTCTTCGCTATGTAGCTCAAGCTCAACTTACAGTAGTAATGGCGGGCAAACATATACTATACTACAAACCCAAATCAGAACGATTGCATGCTCGCCATTGTTCTCATTTTGGAAGCTGCTCACCATGCACAGCTGCATCCTCTCCCTCTTTGTCTTGATTCAGCATGCAACGATCTCACTCATAGCTCCGGTTTCTTCTCCGAGTATCGCTGCACCAATAGTCACCCGGCAGATGCAACAGAACGTGACAATGCTCAGGTGAGCAAGGACTCGCGAATGGCAGATTGAAAAGACTTACACTGAAACAATCAGAACCAATCCAATACTTAACACGCGCCCCTTCGTCGTCCCCGCCCTCATCGCAGCGAACCCGAACGTCATCGCCTACCACATCCCGTCCACACGAACAACCCTCTACATTCAGCTCACTGACCCAATCCCCGTATCCGGCATGGCCAGTACTCTTTTGCTGGCCCTCAGCTATGTCGAAACCCATATGGACCGCAGCGGCGATGGGTCGCTTAGTAGACGCGATGATCCCTTCAACTACGATACGGGTCTTGGGGTCAAGCTGTCAGTTGGCAGTTCCCAAGGACAGCACATGACGTATGGGATTTTGCGGTCGACGTTGAAGGGGATCAGGGATTATCTGTATGCGATGCATCGGTATGTGGGGGCTATGTTTGTGATCGCTGAGGCGGATATTGGGATGGTCGGATCTGGTGTTATAGAGGCTAGTCCGCGATGGTTTTCTTTTATTTACCCATTGGAATCGATCTGGGTCATTTTGGTCCTCCTTCCTCTGCAAATATTGTGTGTATATCTCTCCCTGCATCAACACAATAGACCTCAAGACGATGTTTCCATGTATATAGAACCACATCAACCCTATCTCCATTACCATCCGAGTATCAAGAACCGTTTCCAAACACCATGTAAAGGATAAAATAACCTCGACAAATTGCCACCTCTCGCTTCGTCACGTGTTATCAGAGCTGTTACTGGTGCTCTATTTACAAAGTGGAGAACACGGTATACATGCCTTACCACTCCTTAAATCTGAAGTCCTATACAGGTTCTACGATATTGCTAGAGTATCAATTATGCTTTACCTGGCTTTTCTCTGGCCTTTCGTAGTCACCGGTCACTAAATGAGGAGTGGAACCTGAGAAACAAAGCAGTATAGTACGCAATGGAAAAGGTGTTATATCTCAAGATCGGATTGGCCCATACGTACTACTGATACATATGCATCGGGTTTTCTGCCGCGTTGTATCTTCAGGCCTCATAATCGTACAGGTTATTTGGTATACATCTCACAAACGCCTCTGACGCCTCCACTGGTTTCGACCAAAGGTACGAAGCAGATTTCATGTGAATCAAGAATCGTAGGATATCCACCCACTAAAAGAATCCCAACATTCCGCGAAGGTACTGTTGTCACAACTCAGCTCGCTTTACCCGTGGTCTTTCCAACCGAAGTTTTCCACTGTTGATATATCAGGTCCATCTCCCGTTCGCAGTTGCGGTTCTGGTCAAGCTCGCAACCGACCAGGCGTTGGATGAAGTCGCCTTCTTTGTACATGATTTCTTGGCCGCCCCGGCTTTGAATGTCGATGTTGTAGGAATTTAGGAGCCGTTGTGGTACCAAGGCTAATTTGGTTAGGATGGTGGGGTGCCATTGCACAATGTGTTCCTGTTAACTTATTAGCTCTCTTCTGGTTTCTATTGCCGCTTGGAGGATTGAAGAGACGTTGACATACCAAAGCATGGCCTTCTGCTTTCTGGAAATTGTAGCTTCGGTATAACGGGTCGAACCAGGTATCGAGGAAAAACTTCGCCCAATCTCCACTCCTTAATATAAAGCTTCCCTGGCACAATCCCTCATTATCCTGCGTAAGTACCAGATCTATCCTATCCCCTTTGAGATGCGAAAACGTCTTGATCACACTGTCCGGCGGAACAACCGGCTTATCCTTCAGCATTATTGACTCCATGCGTTTGGGCGCCATGATGTGCGTGTTGAGAGATAGTGAAGGGTTCATAATAAGGGCATGAGGTGAGAGAATGAAGAAATAGGTGGAATATGGGTGGAGTGTCATGGCGTGACGGACGGCGGGGACGAGAGCCCAGCTTCGAGGAGAGTTATCGATGTCGTAGTCTGTCGCGTTCGGGAAGAATGTACCGTAGCCTGTGAAAACCTTTGTTACTTTTCTAACATTTACTAGCCTTTCCAAAATACAAACCTTGCTTGGCCGCATAGTGTTTTCGGTTTTCTATTATTCTGTTCATGTACTCCTTGCTCATGCCACCGGGATCGAGCAACGTCACAATTACCGTCTCGGGCGTACCGGGAGGAGGTCGCTCGGGAGAATCGGCGAACAGCCTTGTTGCGAGATAGACAAGCACCAGCGCGGCGCAAGTAATGATTCCGCCGAATTGAAGCTGTTTTCGCCGTATCGGGGTGGACCGATAGGTTCTGGTATAGGGTGGAGGATGGGAGGTCTTGCGAGGAGGTAATGCGAAGTGCATCTCGACTATGTCTTGCAAAGGCTTGCACAGGGCAATGTCCTGAATCCAACGGCAGGCCCGAGGCCTATAGTCCGGGCCCAGACAATTTAAATGCCCTCTTGGCTCTGGTGGAAAACCCCTCCAGGTAGCACCCCACTACTAGGTAAGCTACCTAACCGGGAGTCGTGTCAAGTGCAATGAATGGGTCTCATCTCTGCCAGTATTCCGTCTTGTGCGTATTGGTAGATGTTGGTTGAGTATCTTTGTTCTTTCAAAGGGCACTTACGCTCGCCAAAAGTCAGGTGAAGTGCAATGCGGTCCCTGTCATCCCAAAGCGGAAAGGCGCCCGAGAAGAGCTCGTGATTTCCAGGGTTCTGTAATTTTCGTTATGCGACCCCAAAAAATATACATCTCTTTTCGCTTCTCGGAACAAATTCAGCGTTGTCTTGTCCTCCTCCAGCCACTCTTTTCAATCCGTCTCGGCTTCCTTGTCCCCACCGACCATGCTATCTTCTTTACGCATAGCTACACGCCAGGCGCCTCTTGGCTTCTTGGCCAGCAAAGCCATTGTCGCAAAATCCGCCTCAACTTGGGCTCACGTACCTCAAGGGCCCCCTGTAAGTTGTTGAGATCCATTGGCCCGAATCTCCGAGACTGACTGAAATGTAGGATGTAAGTAGAGCTTCAGTGAAGAGTTCGTATCTTTCTGCTTACCTTGTTTGTCTTCAAGGCCATCCTGGGTAAGGAGTACTATCCGAACTTTATCTACAGCTCGCTGATTGAGCTTCACAGGGATCACAGAAGCCTTCAAGGCAGACAGCTTTCCTGAGAAGATCAACCTGGGGGTTGGAGCCTACCGTATGTCTGAAGCTAGGAGTCCCATGGTCAAAAGCTGATCGACTGGACAGGAGATGACAAGGGAAAGCCTTACGTCCTACCTTCCGTACGATCAGCGGAGAAGAAGGTTGTAGATTCGGCCCTTGATAAAGAATATGCCGGGATCACTGGTGTACCTTCCTTCACCAAAGCCGCTGCTGTCCTGGCCTATGGTAGTGGCTCGACAGCGATCAAGGAGGACAGAGTGGCAATTACACAATCAATCTCCGGCACCGGCGCTTTGCGAATTGGTGGTGAGTTTCTTGCAAGGCATTACCCTAGTGGAAAGAAGATCTATATTCCCACGCCTAGTTGGGCAAACCACAATGCTGTCTTCAGTGACTCGGGACTCGAAGTAGTAAAGTACAAGTATTACAACAAAGACACTATTGGGCTGGACTTCGATGGCATGGCGGCAGACCTGAAGTCCGCTCCTGAAAGAAGCGTCGTCCTTCTACACGCTTGCGCCCACAACCCTACAGGCATAGACCCATCAGAGACCCAGTGGAAACAACTCAGCGATATCGTCAAAGAGAAGAAGCACTATCCTTTCTTTGATATGGCATACCAAGGCTTCGCCAGTGGTGATACCGACCAAGATGCATTCCCTGTTAGATACTTCCAGAGCCAGGGTCATACTTTTGCTCTAGCTCAGAGTTTCGCGAAGAACATGGCACGGCATCCTCTCAACAAAATTTGACAAGCACGTGACTAATAACACTCAGGGGCTCTACGGGGAGCGTGTCGGAGCGTTCTCCATTGTCTGCGATTCGGCAGAGGAGAAGAAGCGCGTGGACTCGCAAATCAAGATCCTAGTGCGCCCGCTATACTCGAACCCTCCCGTTCACGGCGCCCGGATCGCCTCCGAGATCTTGAACAACCCCGACCTCAACAAACAATGGCTCGGAGAAGTCAAAGGAATGGCGGACCGCATCATCAGCATGCGTGCTCTGTTGAAAAAGAACCTGGAGGACCTAGGTAGCAAGCACGACTGGAGCCACATCACATCCCAGGTAGACTCAATCAGAACAAGGCGCCGTTCATCTCAGAGTATGGCTGATATCCTTAGATTGGCATGTTTGCGTACACGGGCTTGACCCCTACTCAGATGAACACACTTGCGAAAGAGGTTGGTGATTGTTCATTGTACCCACGGTAGTTTCTTGCTAACAACGCGCACTTTAGCACTCGGTATATGCCACTAAGGATGGAAGGATTTCAGTCGCAGGAATCACCAGCGGCAATGTCAAACGCCTTGCAGAAGCCATTCACAAAGTTACCACGTAGATCACCACTCCGAACATACCCTCCATCTCCTTCTCTTCAAAGCTTCCTTTCCTTCTTCTCTTGCGTATGAGGCCGGCTGAGCGTTGCTCTTCACCTGAATGGGTAGCGCGCTGGATGTATTGTTGGTACACTATATAGACGGGAATCTTGTGAATCGTTGTACTATTCGGTGCTCGCTTATCTCACTCCTCCTCGCCTCCGACACTTTACCGCAACGTCATTGTCCATGTGCCCGTGTTCGGTCCACCCGCCGATCATGCAGACTATCGCTGTTTGCTGAGCCGTTCGTTGAGCCATTCGTTGTCCCGCTGATGTTGATGTTGAAGGTGAGTAGAGGAAGTTTCCCGAATTGCGGCTCTGTGACGTCCACCTCCTTTGTCTACGGCAGTCACCGACTACATAACCCACAGCTCTGCGCACCAAGGCCCCCAAAGAACGGTTCCGGAATCCCAGGAATCTTTCGATGGGAGGCCCGATAACGGGTGGGTGCATAGGTGATGATGATGCAGTCGAAGGGGGGGAAGATTGGAGAGCCACAAGCGACGTGCGGCGGGCCAGTGACCACGCAGGGGGCAAAGCTCCGTAGAGAGGACGACGCTTTGGACGGGAAGTGCCGGCACGATGGCAGTGGTTCCCGTCAGTCCCACCTGCGACTACCGTGGCATACTAAGTACTGTACTGTACGTACGACCTGTCCAGTTAGGGGGAAAGAGCTAAGGTAGGTGTGTTTTTCACGAAGGACGGGGAACTGAAATGCAGTAGAGAGTAATCATTGCGGAGAAATGGAGCAAGCACCAGAAGAGTAACGAGCATGATAGGGCGTTGGTACTCTACTACCTACAGTACTCGTACTGTTCGTAGGACGCACCAAGGATGCAAAGGGCTGATCAAAGGCTCTGGACCGGGGGTCTATTGTGACGACGGCGCTCCGGGCTGACGCGGACCGCCTGCACGTCGACATCATCCCCCAGAACCCCCACCCCTCCAGGCTCCAGCACTCTGGATCCTGGAGGGCGGGCCCCTCCAGGCGGCCTTTAGCGGTGCAGTGTGACGTCGTGTCGCTTATCCTGTTAAATGCATCCCCGTCTAATCACACAATCACTGGACCTTTTAATTCCACCCATGATTAATCATACCGCCAGTTCATGTGGTGGCATGTTCCTCATGGATCGATCCCATGCCATCGACCGATCAGAAGCCAAGTTCCCCATGCAATGCCATGTAGTTGGTAGCAGTCACCTGTCTGGCAGTAGTGGTAGTAACGAGGAGAGGAGAGGAGAGGAGAGGAGAGGAATTGATGGGCAATTGGTGGATGAAATCCATACTCGTAGCTGCCGTCTCCAGTACCGACAGCTCCACTACCTTAGGTACCTTAAGGTACCGTACTATTAATCGCAGTCGCAGAACAATAGGTAGGTACTCGTGGTACGTCACTTCCGTGAATCTTTAATTGTCCTGCCAAGACCCCGTCCCGTCCCATGATATCATTTGGGCTGCTTGCAACGCTACCGACTACCGTACCTTAGCGCCGTGAGAGCTTCTACTGTACGAGTACCTAGGTACCTACCTACCTAGGTAGTCACCCCCTTTGTAAACCTTTGTTGTTCCCCATGTGTGCCATGAGTGTCATGAGTGTGTTGGCTGCTGCTCCCTCCGTTCATCGCATCTCATCTCGTCCCATGCAACCCACCCACACAACACATGCACAACAAATCGTCTGCTTCTTCCCGAATAACTCAGATACGATGTACTAGGCAGTTCAACAAGGAATACCTTAACTCAATATCTCAATCATTAGTCAAAATGGAATGGACCCTTAGTACTTCACCCTAGCAGACAGGCCCGCTCGTGACCCAAGCCAGCACTATCCAATACATAAAACTACCTACATCCTTACAGTACTACTCGTCCGAGCCCGGCCAAGCGAAAGATACCAGAATACAGAAAGTCACTACTACTAGAACTACCACCACTACTACTTTACCTGTTCGGGCTCGCTCCCCATGAGGTGATCGTTGTGAATCAGCTACCCCTCCGCTAGCAATATCTCTAAACCCCGAGCTCCTCCTTCACCCTTTCTGAAACTCCACCAACCTCTTCACCTTTTCGAGCATCTATCTGCAGGCCCACAGCGGACCTGAGACTTCCACCGGTAAGCTTTGTGCTCCCGACTGACTATACCCATACCGTGGCTGACATCACAGACCGGATCCCCGCCCAAAACAGCAAGCCTTTCTCTTCAAGCAATCTCCCCAATCTACATCGACCGAGAGTACAGTAGCGAGCTGGCCTCCGAACGATAATCTCCCCCGTACCTCCAGAAGACGATAAGGGAAAGGCTTGCTCGACACAACTAAGTTCCTGGCCAGCAACAGTCCGACGTCTATATACTGTTTCCACACCCGCCTTGACAGTTCAGTGCAAACTTTTCGAACCGCCAGGTTAGATCTAGAGAAGGACAAAGATTAATTCCAGTCTTCGCACAGAAGCAACGCACAATAATAGTCAAAGATGGCGGCTCGGCCGGAGAGTGTCGAAGATCGTGTACGTCAATCTTCATGGACGCTTCAGGTCTGTATTGCTTTGGCGTTCATGACACTGATTCAATGAATTTCGAGTTAGTCGGACGCGGGATCAAATGGACTCCCCGAATGTGGGGATAGCATCGACACCATGACCTTCTCGCAAATCCTAGAGATGGACGATGACGAGGAGGAGCGGGAATTTTCCAAAAGCATCGTGTATGGGTTCTTCGACCAAGCCAAGTCAACATTTGAGAACATGGAGACAATGATGTAAGTACCCGTAAGCCTACTGTTTAGCTCCGGTGGGATTATAGGGCACAAGATCTCAAGCAAAAGCGGTTTCGAGGGGGGATACTGATCTCAATGTTGTTTTCCGTAGAGAGAAGAAGAATCTCGCCGAACTAAGCTCCCTCGGTCATTTCCTCAAAGGCTCGTCGGCAACGCTGGGACTCAACAAAGTCAAAGATTCATGTGAGAAGATTCAGCACTTCGGGGCCCATAAAGACGAAACAGGGACCAAGGACGAGCCGGATAGTGGCAAGTGCTTGAAACAAATCAAGGACACGTTGGCCGGTGTCAAAGTTGAGTACGCTGAGGTTGAAAAGGTGCTCAAGCGCTACTACCACGACCCTGGGCCTTAGAAGCTTTGGGGGGTCTTGGGATATGTGGCCAAGGGTTCTGTACTAGTATAGGATACAGAGAATTGGCTGTGGCCTGGCGTCGATGTTCTTCCAGTGTTTTTTTCAGCATGCTACATTGCCGTTCCTCCATCCAACTGTGCTCTTCATCGTGCTACCTTTTCGACTCTTCGGTTCCGCTGCGCATAACCCTTGTCCTACAACAAACGGTCGGCTCACTGCAGGTTGGTGAGACAATTATGCACTTGTACTCGTATGTGCAGATCCGGGCATCCGCTGCATGTGGGTTACCCCAGCTCTTCCCAGATCTCGCATGAGGTGCGTCTTCCATACCCGGTTCGACGTGCATACATGTGTTCGGTCACACACATTGTATGGCCTGCCAGCCACATTGAGATTCTCATGCATTATTCCGTGGTACTTTCGAAAGCGTTCCGCAGACTCGCTTTATGGGCACGCACGTGCCTGGCTCAACGCGTAACGGAGGGCTGCTTAAGCGGAGTCTCGGCCAACGTAGTGGATGCACATCTCGCGGTATTTCTTCCTCTTCTTCAACCTACCTTCTCCGACACTCTTACTCCACTACCTCTACTCATCATTGAAGGTAGTACAACCTACCCCCAGGTGATTGGAATGTCAATCGCCTTCGTTTCGTAAATGTCTGCGGATACTTCTGCGAGACCTTGTCTACCAGTGCCGAGTGGCGGCACACAAAGCAAGATGTTTTGAACCGGCTTTTTTTATCTGGACTCCTCAGCCAAGACGTTGTTGCCACGCCATGTTCATTGCTTGTTCTATGCTGTCAAACATCTGCCATGCCACCCAAACCACCTTTAACCCATTTTCTGTGTCTTCCGCTTGTCACTTCAGCTAGTAGATCGCAGCTGCTAGCCCCACTTCAGCAGTTTATTGCAGATGTGACGAATCCTGAGAGTGAGGGTTCTATAGTGATACCTGCAAAGGCCGTTCGACCGATCGGAACCCTTCATCTTACCCTTGGAGTGATGAGCCTGCAATCCCCGGAGAGAGTCGCCGCTGCTTCGACTTTTCTCCGGGGCTTGGATGTCCGGGAGATGCTCCATGAAGCCTCCGAACTTGGTGGAACCGGCCCTGCAAATGTACTAGAGGCAGCAGAGGGAACGGAGATCTTACCTGAAACGAAGGATGACTCCCAAGCAGAGTCTCTGGACAAAGTCCTTCCACTTACAGTCACGCTGTCTGGCCTTAATCCAATGCACAAACCATCTTCAACTTCAATTCTCTATGCCTCGCCACTTGACGATACTTCTCGCCTGTATCCCTTTGCTCTCGCCCTACAACAAGCCTTCACTAATGCGGAATTTCTGCTGCAAGATGATCGAGATCTGCACCTTCATGGGACTATTGTGAACACAATCTACGCTAAAGACAAGAAAGCTCGCACTCAAGGAAGTGGACATGGGAAGAATAGTAAAGGCTCTAGAAAATTTGATGCTCAAGAGATGATTGCGAAGTATCAGGGCTTTGAATGGGCTAAAGATGTACATATTGAGAGATTGAGCATCTGCGAGATGGGAGCGAAGAAGACTATCGAAAATGGAAAGGTGGTAAACGAGGAGTATATTGAGATTGCTAGTGTGCCTCTTCCATCAGGGTGAGGACTTTCAGACCTTGTCAACAGTTGAGTATAAGTCGACCGTTTTCCGGTTTTGTGGCTTTGTCGCCGCTTAAAGTTGAGCCTCTCATCAAATAACCTGGGACTGAATTGGGGTTACTATTTTCAATATTCGCCCAAGAGCGCTTCTTGGAAAGATCGGGGATGTCTGATCAAAGGGATGCCAACAATGCAGGGAACGTAGGAGACGGTGCAGTGACGTCCACCCAATTGTGCAGCTTGCAATGTCCCGATTAAGATCAGAATACATTTCGATCCCTCAAAGAGACGAGGCTGGTCGATGATGGAGGACCTTACTGTCAAACGTTGAAACTTGGAGAAAGTTTTGTATGGTCTTTCGGTTCATGTACGAGAGACAGATCCATACCAAGTCCAAAAAGCGTTAGCTCTGATCGGGAGGGTAGCCTGTCCCGGCTCCGACACTGTCGAAGATATAGATCTAGGAGTTTAGATGTTGGGCCAGCCTCGGCCGTTCAGTAGCAGAAATGTCCATCTCAAAGACCAGGACCCATACAATCGGAATTCTAGTCAGCCCAGTCTGGCAGCCAGAGTCAGCAACTTACCACTCGAAGATCAGATTGTAAATTTCCAAAAACCAGGGCATCTTGATGTGGCAGCAAATACAAGCATAAGTTCCATCCTAAAGCAGGTTTTAGCAATGCCGGAATTGGTCGGCTTATACTAGCCAAAACCATCTGAGATCTTCTTGATGGAACCAAATCTGGAAATCGTAGGTTAAGGCGAAGCAATCGACCAGCACACATTTCATCGGTTGTCATCAAATAATACTCCAAGTCAATCGAAGCGTTCCTCGAACATAGGCATGGCAGATAGCGGTTTTGAACCGCCAGGTGTTGCGTTTGTTAAACATTCTGTACCAGCGTCGACTGAGTACATCATCCAGAGGATGAGGGTTTAAAAGGTATCGGTTCCCGCTACTGTTACTTTGCCATTGCTTCCCAAGAGGTGGAAAGGAACACCATAAGACTTTTGCACATGCTACAATACAACCCTTGCAAGGCAATGTGTGCCCCAACGTCCCGCCCCAGTCAAAGCTGTTTCCTCCCACGTATCTCCCATTTCTGAGAACGCTCACAGGGTTGTATGACTTCCAGCAAACAAAGTCGACTGGATTCTGCTTGCAACAACCAGAACGGAATGCTGAAAAACATGGCTTGAGTCTCGTGATGCGTACTATTATTGTCTAGCGACTGACACAATACCCACTGGCATGATGTTTTGATCTGCTTTTGGCCAGTGATCCTATAGATTGTTTGACATACTTCCTGCTCTCCATGTCACTTATAAGGGGTCCGATTCTTCCATTTCTCTTGGCACAGTTGAACGGTAATGCTTGCTCAACAGCGTCCTTTTCACTTGATGACCTATATCATTGTCGTCTAGCGAAACTAAGCCCTCTTTCAAAGGGCATTTCATTAGTGAAAATATTCACACTCTCCATTTCCACTATGTCAGAATTTCGTGAAGATTTTTCAACGGATTGGTAGGTTATTCCTTGACGCCTCTTAAAATTGAACTTTAACACCTGGAAAAGGTAGACTCTATTCTCGTGGATTGTTTGAGCAATATACCCGAAGAGAGACGGATTAAGTTCAACGAAGAGGCCATGGAACATAGAGTATTAAATCGACCACCGGAAGGAGCAAGAAGGGGAGGAAGAAGAGTTGAAAAGGGAAGAGCAAGCGTATACTAAGAGAGTCCGGGGGGGAACGAGATAGATTATGGCGGAACAAAAGGCCATAGAATGCAAGGAAAGCTATCAGGAGGAGTGAGTAAGGGCTATAGCTAAGGCAAGAGATCTCAAGCACGACGATATCACGGCTCGGGCCAAGATATTGGAAGAGGTCAAGAAGGATGCTGAAGAGATGGAGAAAGGCATAGAGAAATGGGACAAGGCAAATGCTGGAAAATAAGCCACCAAACAGCTCCAGAAAGCACGATCAGGACAAGGGAGTGGAAAAGAACGTGACGATGTCTGCCGTGCGGGCCCCGGACCAACTCAAGATCCTTGCAGACACAGATGAGACTTGGTTGCAGGTTAGTACTGCTGAGAGGGCGATGATAGAATGGCAAGTGGTGGAAGACAGCTGGGTCAAGGAGAACATGTAGCTGCTCACTAACTGGAGCTTTACCCGTTTTTCCTTTCACGTTCAAATGCCTCAGCTCTTCTTACTAGACAACCTCGCGATTTCTTCCCATGTGTATCACTCCCGTTCAAAGCTCGGACGTGGCATGGGTTTGTTTGTCTGTACCGTTCTCGACGTGTCTACGATGTTGTCGCATTCGTTGTTTCACAAAACTGGAACTGCTGTCCAAGCTTCACGTCTTAGTGGACATGTTAAACGCAAATATCGTGAAATCTCACGGTCTTGTTATATGTCAACCTCCCCCGAATTTCATCTTTCGCACACACAATACTACCAACCATACCAACCCATCCGGCTATCCTAAAAAACATCCCGTATTCAATCGTCCTATCGAAACCATGTCCCCAACCTACGACAACCTCGTCGACAAACTCGCCGCCACATGCGTCTCAATCCACAATGACACCCTACGCCCCCCTCACGACAACGACGGTAAAACCAACGAAGCCCTAATACTCCACCACGACGCACGCCTCGCCCTCCACATCAGCACCTTACCATTCGAGCGGCAGCGCGCCATCTGTCAGGATGCGAATCTAGAATTCGATCGCGCTGAAGCCGCTCCAGTACATCCAGCCACCCAGCCAGAAGCTCACACCGCTACGAAGCCAACCCTACCCCTGATATCCCCCCCCGCAGCAAAAACGCCGCAAGCGGAGGCGGAAGCGGACGAAGACCAGGATTTAGTCTTACGACTACAGGAGCTCAAACCGGCGGAGGTGGCGCAGGCGATTGTGGATGTAGCCGGAAGGATCAGAGGGGGATTGCTTGAGAACAATCAGAGTGCTAGGAATGACGGAATACAGGAGATGCGAGGAGGAGGAGGAGGAGGAGGCAGAGCAACCGCTAGAGCAAATCGTGCCAACGAAGAAAGCAGGACGATCGTAGTGGCAACATAGAACAGCGAGACATCAGGGGGGGAGAGGTGTGGCAAAGAGGACTTTTAGGGTGGGCTAGCGTAAGCATGGAGGAAAGTCGGTAGCGAACAAGGACGAAAATCCCAGTGTCTTTTTAGAATCAGTGCTTTTGTGACAGACTTTGATCATATCGTCGTCATGCGAGTATAGTATGCCTTTCCTAAAAAACACCACCATCATCGCTTAAACATCTACCTCAACGACCCTCAATAACCCCCCCCCCCCCCCCCTTTCACCCACCAGCACCAACACCCATCCAGCACCTCCTCACAACCTACATACCATTCCCCCACCCCCACCCCAAGGATTAGTTTCAATAGTAGTAGCAAGAACGTCCGCACCCAACAAACAAAGCCCAGACTAGTGCATAACAACGCCACATACTGTAGGTGAACAATGTCTGGGACGGACTTGCCCGCGTCAAAAATAGCCATGGTTTGGGTCTACATATGTACATACAGTAAGAAATTAAGTAAGAAAGAAAGAAAAAAACCCTGCGGTTGTATTTCTGCATTTGGCGG
>JAABUU010000921.1_pt1 | contig 57418 bp, 48 predicted proteins | sample 5559301 | NCBI WGS metagenome assembly JAABUU01 (sample SAMN10711884, study PRJNA513360) | rock metagenome | isolation source: Antarctica rocks | place: Antarctica: Victoria Land, Richard Nunatak white
TTTGGGGGGGGGGGGGGAACGCACGCCACGACGGACACTCTTCCCCTCCACGATGCCGTGAGTGAATACACGCCGCTTGTGCCCCGAATGGGGTACGGGCACGATCGTCCGCCCACAATCGCTACCTCACAGCCCGGTCGTGTCGCGCCCCTTGCCAGCCAACTGGTCGCGTGCCCATTCCCGCCATCGTTCGGGAAGCTCGGGCACCGCGGGTAGTCGCGCCAGGGCGGCGCGGTCGCCCATCTGAGCACGGGCAGCGTCGGCCACCGTCACGCCATGCCCCGGCCGGTGGATCACCTCGACCGGATCGCCGGCCGCCAGCTCACCCTCCTGCACGATCCGCAGGTACGCTCCCGGCCGATGCGCCCTGGCAAACCGTCTTACAAAGCGCGGGTCGCCCATCCGAATGCCCAGTTTGAAGCAGGGGATCCGGGGCTGGGCTACCTCCAGCACCACCGTACCGACGCGCCAGCGCTCGCCCACCACCGCCTCGCTCACGGCGATGCCGCGCACGGTCAGGTTCTCGCCAAAGGCGCCAGGTTCGAGCGACCGCCCCAACTCCTCCGCCCACCACTCGAAATCGGCACAGCCGTAAGCATACACCGCCTTATCTGGCCCGCCATGATGGCGCGGGTCGGATTGCACGTCGCCCGCCACGTTCACGCCGCGCACCGATACGCGACCCGGCGCCGGCGACTTCCAGATACTGGTCATCTCCGTCCGCCCGCGGTGGCTGATTGGGCGCGGACTACCGATGTTGACCGATTCGAGCACGCCCCGATCAGAGAGCGTGGTTGGGGATTGAGCTGCCATGGCGCGATTCCTCCGTCCTGGTCCATAGTACGCGGTCGGCGCTGCGGGTCAGGGGAATGGGGTGCACTACAGTTTCGTGAGACGGCAGCGGCCCTCGTGTCCCGGTTTAAAGAGCCAGCTAACCGAATGGCTCCTTCCGGACAGGAATGAGGTCGACGCGCGTGCCAATTGGCACGAACCCCTGCTTCTGCGCGAGGCGGGCTGAGGGCTCGTTGTCCTCGGCACAATCCCATATCGGTATGCGGCCGGTAGCTTGAACCTCCCGGCAGACGAGCGACGCTGCCGCGGCAGCAATGCCCTGCCGTCGATATCGTGCCAGGGTCGCGACCCCAAGCTCGGCATACTCCTCCGTTAACGTGGCCGTATGGGCAGTGGCAACCAGCGTCCCCGACTCAATCGCCCCGGCAAAGATGCCCTCTTGCAGGAGCTTGCGTGCTCCGCCAAACAAGCGTCCCTGCTGGAGAAACGGCGGCGCATCCTGGATCAGGTCGATGTCTGCCTCCGTGAGACGCCGGACGAGGTCATGGGTAAAGATTTTGGCCGGCTCCGCCAGAACATGGTAATTGTGCCTCTGAATCTTGACCGGGCTCCCCAAATCACGTTCCATCAACGCTCTCATGATCTGTGCGTGCTCCTCGTGGATGCCGACCGCGTTCCAGCGACCAATGGCTCGCAGGAGAGACCAGAGCGTCTCGATATCGGGACCGAAGGCAATCGCCCGCTCTGGGGCGGATGATAAAGGGGCAGACCAGAACACAACGGCCGCACTCGGTGACGATGGGTCACCTTCGACATATGCGGTACAGAAGTCACGGCGGAGGAGATGGACCGCCATCGCCGTCCATGGTGATCCATCGAGAGCATCGGCAAGAGTCCTTCGGGCGGTGATGTTGCATGGCTTCGGTTTCACGAAACGCAGGTCTCCTTCACGGACGTGATGGAGACGGCAACGAGACAATATCCATAGCGCCGGGGATAGGGGTCGAGAAAGACGATCGTCGAATCGTCCTCGTAGACGACCTGGACTGGCAACTCCCCTCTATTCCGCTGGGTAACGATGGAGCAGACAAAGCACTCCCCACCTTCCGCATGCCCCTTGTGCCCTTGCCAGGCTTTCAGGGCCAGGGTAATATCGCTCGAAATGATCCTCTCGCGGCATCTTTACCTTTCCTAACTCCTCATCATATCCATGGATTTCAATCCTGGCAGCCCTGTGTAGGAGTAGGCAGACATGAAGTGCGAGCATCTCAAAAACCTCCACTGGTCATGTCCCATAAAATGGGGGAATTGCCAGCCTCCTGGCTGCACTGTTCCTCTGTGGGGGAGCTTCGATGAGCGCCTATGCCACTCCCACCCCTCCGTCTCTGAACGGTGTCTCGGCTGAGAATCTAGCTCTGTTCAGAATTACACTCCAAACTCCGCTCGAGATTGCGGCCGTGACCCAAGAAGCGGCTGTGCATACAGCGCTTTCCCAGTTCCCCGGCAGCCAGCTTCGTGATGACGTGCTCGCCCACGTCCTCACTCCCTACACCTTGCCTGATACAGGGAGCCTCTGCTGGGTTGTGTCAATCACACCGCCCATGGCCACGGTCTCCGGCCCGCCGGGAAGCAAGGAGATCCCGGTTCGGTACTTCCTCGTGTTTATCGATGCGCAGACCGGACACTTCCTATTTTTCCACTACCTCGCGGACGCGAATCCAACGGGCTAGAGAAAGGTGTGTGGATTGCGGGCTAGTGGATGTTCCGGTTACTTGAGAGAATCGCGGACGGACATCCGTCTTGCACCGGCATCGCAGTGGAAGCTGAAATCCCCAGCGCCGCGGGGCTGCCTGTCCAGGCCTGCGGCGCTAGGGACAAGCCACTCACAGAGCCGTCAGTGCTGGCCTGCGGGCCAGTCCCGGCCAGGACGGCCGGGCTACGGGCGCCGCGTCGTACTTCGGCCTGAGAGCCGCTTCAGTCAACCGTCTTTCACTGCAAGACCTTGCAGCCCCGAGCTGTACTTGCCTGTCAGATTCGACGGACCCGTATAGTTAGGCAGCACTCTGAAAGTACCGCACCGGAAGGGAAGCACGCATGCCGAAGCGCTTCGACGGGCTGGAGTTGCTACTCGCGATTGGGATGCTGGTACTCGCTCCCGTGTGGCTCAGTGTTCCCGTGCTTGCGGGTCTTGTCCTCTACCGCCGTCAGAGGCGACAAAAGAGCAACGAATCATGAATGGACCGCGTCTTGCCTGAACTATCCCCACCGAAAGGCCCGACTCGATGAGCACTGCGATCCAAACCCCCCAATTTGCCAGCGAGACCAACGACGAGGGCGCCTTTGTGCGCCAGCGCTACACCATCCGCGACCGAATCACCGCCGATGGCTCCTCCGGGTTCCTGGCCGAGCCGGGACGCTATCACCTCTATGTCTCGCTGGCCTGCCCCTGGGCGCATCGCTCGATCATCGTGCGACGGCTGCTCAAACTGGAGGATGTGATCTCGATGTCCGTGGTCGATCCGATTCGCGACGACCGCGGCTGGGCCTTCCGCGATGGTCCCGGATACAGCAGCGATCCGGTCAACGACTTCCAGTTCCTCTCCGAAGCCTACCTGGCCACCGATCCGTCCTACACCGGTCGCTACACTGTTCCCTGCATCTGGGACCGCCAGACTGGCCGGCTGGTTACCAACAACTATCCTGATATCACCATCATGTTCGAGACCGAGTTCGGTGCCTATGCCGATCCAGCAGTCGATCTCTATCCAGCGCAACTACGCGTCGAGATCGACCAGGTCGCGGCCCTGATCTACAACGACGTCAACGACGGCGTCTACCGCTGCGGCTTTGCCACCACGCAGAGCGCCTACGAACAGGCTTTTGATGTGCTCTTCGCCCGGCTCGATTGGATGGAGGAGCGGCTGTCGAGACAGCGCTACCTGGTCGGCGAGCAGCTCACCGAGGCCGACGTCCGGCTGTTCCCGACCCTGGCGCGGTTCGATGCCGTGTACTACGGCCACTTCAAGTGCAATCTGCGGCGTCTGGTGGACTATCCGAATCTCTGGGCCTACGCGCGCGACCTGTATCAGCGCCCCGATTTCGGCGAGACGGTCAACTTTGACCACATCAAACGCCACTACTACAGCACCCACGACGCCATCAATCCCACCCGAATCGTGCCCAAAGGTCCGGCCATGGATTGGACCGCCCCGCACCATCGCACGCGGCTCAGCTAACCCCACGCGGCGCACTCTCAGCTACCTGCTGAATGGCGCCTTTCCCTATTTTCGGGGCTTGACAGGTTCAATTTTGGCGCCGTATCGAGGCTCTTCGCCGCGTCGGCCGTGCTACAGGTGGAGGGGCGCACGTCGTATGGGACAAGGCCATTACCACCTGGTGGCACGGACAGCTAACACACCGGGTGCGACTCGTGTTCGAGTCGCCGGTGAGCGTGCACGGTAGCACGGCTGCGGTCGTGCTCCAGCGCATCACCCGTGGCGGCGATTGCGCTCGCGGCTGTGCCGAGCAGATGACCGCACGCTTCACTGGCACACGGTTCGAGACCGTAACGTTGGGGCGTATCGTGCCGCCCACTGCCGGCCAATCCCCGCCGAGCCAGCCCGTGCCCGGGCACACGGCGGTTCCCCCGCCTCCCTCTGGTCCGCCGCCCAGGGTGACACCGACCATCCCGTCGTAGGGATAGACCAGAGCACAGACAGCCTCACCGGCCGGTGAGGCTGTCTGTTTGGACCACGGAGGTGTGATCGGACGTACTATTGAGCAGAGCGCATGTTCCCTGCTACTGTGCTGGGTAGAAGGGATCAGAAAAATGAGGTATGCCGTCTCGATCCGGCGAAGGCAGGCTGAGATACCAAGGAGGGCAGACCGGATCATTGTCGCTCTACACCCCACTCACCGGTATATAAGGAGATTGTCTGTGCGTCGTATTCTTTTCGTCTGTACCTTTGCCCTGCTCTCGCTGCTGGGCAGCAGCGTCCTGGCTCCAGCTACCCATGCAAACCTGCTCTTTTCCGGCCCCACTGTGACTGTGACACCGTCAGTGGTTTCCCAGGGAAGCACCCCGACCGTGCTCGGTACCGGCTTTACCCCCAACAACTTCGCCTACGTGTACTATCAGCTTCCGGACGGTACATTTAGCTCGTTCACGGTGCCGACCGATGGCGCGGGTTCGTTCGCCGTGTCGCTCGGCATTTCGTCGCTGAACGGAATAGGATTTGAGTACGTCACCGCCTACGATTTGACCACAGGCATTTCGGCGCCGTTCTTTACGGTGACAGTGACGTCGCCCATAACCACCCCGATCAGCAGCGTGCGACTGCTGTTCACAAATTTCGGCACGGTGGGAGCGGGCCAGGTGGTCACGCTCTTCGGCGTTGGCTTTACACCGGATCACTTCGTCGCGCTCTCCTTTACAAACGCGAGCGGCGGCGTGTACTCCGTTCTGGTGAAAACCGATGACTCTGGCGACTTCGCCTATCCATTGACCTCACCCAGCCTCGGCTGCGGCGCCGATACCGTCACCGCTTACGACACGGTGAACAGAAAGCCTTCGGCGCCACTTCCGCTGTTCGTGTTCGGCTGCTAACGACAGGGGACGCGGCATTCAGCCGGATTCACGGAACACCGCTGCTCTATTGGCAGCGGTGTTTCTCATTTCATGCCATAGTATGGTCCTCGCTCCGCACTGTCCGCTGGCCCTTTGCTACACTCGGGCACACCTTGCGGAGGTCCTGACTTGACGAGCTAACTGGGGCGGTTGCGGGCTAGACGGATGCGCGGTTTCCGATCGGGAACCGCGGGACAGTCGTGCAGTGGATGATGCTGTAGCCCGGCCCCGGTTGAGGTGCTCGCGTACCTTCTGTTCCGTAGACCGCCTGGCCATGTGGTGAGTTTCGCCGCCCGTGGCGCCCTGTGCGGTTCCCGGGCGGCCTGTATTCCTGATAGGGAGGAGCGGGCAGGCCGTGTTACGAGTGAGTGCTCTGGGGATATCGTATGGAGCCGATCCTGTGTTGCAGGACGTCTCTTGTGTGTTGAACACTGGCGAGCGAGCGGGGCTGGTCGGTCCCAATGGCTCGGGCAAGTCCACGCTGTTGCGCGTGATCGCGGGTGAACTGCGTCCCGATCGTGGGAGCGTGTGGATCGATCCGGCCGACCGCGTGGCGTATCTACCTCAGTACCCCCAGGACGAGTTGCAGCTCTCGATCCGGGAGTCATTGCTGCGTGGCGGCGGCGTTGGTGAGCTGCAACGCCGGCTGGCCGAGATGGAGCGTGCCATGCCGTCGGCGCAGGGAGACGCGCTGGACGCGCTGCTGGCCGAGTACGCCGCCTCGCGTGAGACCTTCGAGCAACGGGGTGGCTACGAATTGGAAGGGCGTCTGGAGCAGGTCGTGAGCGGACTGGCGCTCGACGCGGTCGATCTCGATCTGCCGGTGGGAGCGCTCTCGGGCGGCGCCAAGACCAAGCTGTCGCTGGCCCGGCTGCTGCTCTCCGGCGCCTCGATCCTGCTGCTGGACGAGCCAACCAACTATCTCGACCTGTCCGCGCTGCTCTGGCTGGAGCGCTTCGTACGCGAGGGTGACCGGTCGTACCTGATCGTGTCGCACGATCGACGCTTTCTGGATCGCACCGTGGGTAGCATCCTGGAGCTGACGGTCGCGGAGCACACGCTTCGCGTGTGGCCGGGCAATTACAGCTTGTACGCTGAGGGCCGGTTGCGCGAGGAGCAGAAACGGCTGGCGGCGTATCGCGACCAGCAGGAGCGGATCGCCAAAATCGAGGAGGATATTCGCCGTACCAAGGAACAGGCTCGCGACACGGAGACCGCCACCAACAACGACGTGCTGCGCCGCTACGCCAAGAAGGTGGCGAAGAGGGCCAAGGCCCGTGAGCACCGGCTGGAGCGCGAGCTTGATGAGAACACCATCGAGAAACCTACCAGGGGCTGGGGGCTGCATCTGGTCGATCTGGGCCGCGACCCGATCGACGACCAGCGTCTGGCGCTGGAGGTGACGAACCTGCACGCTGGCTACGACCACCACCAGGTGCTACGCGGCGTCGACTTACTCATCCGGGGACGCGACCGGGTGGCGTTGATGGGCGAGAATGGGTCGGGCAAGAGCACCCTGCTGCGCTGCCTCACGGGACACATGGCATTTGAAGGATCGGTGCGGATGGGGCCTAGCGTGCGGGCCGGCTTGCTTTCTCAGGAGAGTGAAGAACTGCCGCTCGATCGTTCGGTGCTCGAGGTCTTCCGCTCGCGAACCGAGATGTATGAGGATCAGGCTCGCACCTATTTGCACAAGTTTCTGTTTACCGGGCATGAGGTGTTCCAGCCGATTGGCACGCTCTCCTTCGGTCAGCGCTCCAAGCTGGCACTGGCCATGTTGATCCTCTCGGACGCCAATCTGCTGCTGCTCGACGAGCCTACCAGCCACCTGGACCTGCCGGCGTTGGAGGCTATCGAAGACGCGCTGGCGCAGTATCAGGGGCCGCTGCTGCTGATCTCGCACGATCGCTACTTTGTGGAACGGGTGGGTATCACGCGCGTCGAGGTTCTGGCGGATGGCCGGCTACATGCGGTGGAAGGTGTGGAGGAATATGAAGCGGAGATCGCGGCCAAGAGCAGAGTGCGGGTATGAGTAGGCCAGGCGACATCCAGGCAACATACAATGGCGGGCTAACGGGAGTGTGCCACGATTGATACAGCGATGCGCCGGCGGGGCGCTCAAGACATAGGGAGCAGCGCATCACTGAGATAGCGGCCATCGAAACCGAGGGACTGACCAAGTCGTACAGCCGGCTGACGGCCGTCGACCATCTCGACCTGCGCGTCGAGCATGGCGAGATCTTCGGCTTCCTCGGGCCCAACGGCGCCGGTAAGACCACCACCATGCGTATGCTGCTCGGCCTGGTGCGTCCCACCGCCGGTTCGGCCCACATGCTGGGGATGGATATCACGACCGACCTCCCGGCCATCCTGGCCCGGACCGGCTCGGTGATCGAGAATCCAACCTTTTACCCGTATCTCTCGGGACGCGATAATCTGCGCCTGGTCGCGCGCATCACCGGTACCCCAGAGGAGCGGATTCCGGCTATTCTCGATCTGATTGATCTAACCGACGCAGCCAGGCGTAAGTTTAAGACGTACTCGTTGGGCATGAAGCAGCGGCTGGCAGTGGGCGCCGCGCTGGTATCGGAGCCGGACCTGCTCATTCTGGACGAGCCGGCCAACGGTCTCGATCCCGCCGGTATTGTGGAGATGCGTACGCTGTTGAAGCGGCTCAAGGGTGAGGGGCATACCATCTTGATCTCAAGCCACGTGCTCTCCGAGATCGAACAGGTGTGTGATCGCATCATTATTCTCCGTCAAGGCAAGCGCGTCGTCGAGGGCGCCGTGAGCGCGCTTCTGGGCACCCGGGACCGGATTCAGGTTCGAATCTCACGAGCCGGCGAGGCCCAGGCGCTTCTTGCTGTTGCTCCCTGGATCACCGACATTACGCGTGAGGGCGATCGGCTGCTGCTCAATGCTCCACTGGAGCGCTCCGCCGAGGTGAACGAACTCCTGGCCCGACACGATCTGTTTGCCGCCGAGATTGGTCCCTACGAACAGAGCCTGGAACAGTATTTCCTGGATGTCACGGGCGAGGAGGAGGCATGATACAGCTGATATCGGGAGAGTGGCTCAAGCTGCGCAAGCGGTGGATGCCCCGTGTGCTGCTGGTCATTCTGCTGATCATCATTGCGCTGCTCTTTTGGGGCGGTGGGACCAGCGCGAACAATCGTTCGAATCTGTTCATTCCGCGCGGATGGTTGGCTGCGCTGCTCTATACCACTTTTCTGGCCCAGTTCCTCTGGCCGATTCTGGCAGGCAGTTGGTCCGGCAATGAGTATGGCTGGGGCACCATCCGCCTGGTTCTCAGCCGCCGCCCGAACCGCGTGCAGTATGTACTGGCGGCCATGCTAACCCTCCTGGTCGCCGTGGTGATCGCTCTGCTGGCGACGGTCCTGCTGGCCTGTCTGGCGGGCGCCATTGTGGCCGCCGCCACTGGGAACTCGATTGTGAGCGGGAGCGTCTTCACGTCGCACTTTTTCGCCGTGCTCCTCAAGCTCTTCCTGGCCACACTGCTGGTCAACGCCTTCTACTTGCTGCTGGCCTATGCCGCCGGCACCATTTTCCGTTCAGGCGCGGTCGGCATCGGCATCGGCATTGGCCTGAACCTGGCGCTGCTGGTGGTCGGCGGCATTTTTATCCATCTGGGCGGGGTCTGGCAAACGATGGCCGAGCACTTTCCCAACACCTACACCGGCGCCCTCCCTCAGCGTCTGGCCGCCGAGGGCCTCACACGCGGCTACGTTGGCATCGATCAAAGCATGCCCGGCGTCGGCGAGTCGGTTATCGCGCTGCTGATCTATACCCTGGTCCCGGTGATCGTGTCCCTGTTTCTCATCAGTCAGCGGGACGTGACGGCGTAGGGACGACCCGGTCTACTTGCCAAAAAACTGCAGGACAAAATAGATGGCAGCTGAAAACAGGGCAGCCATCGGCAGCGTGATGATCCAGGCCAGGAAGATGTTCAGCCCAACGCCCCAGCGTACGGCCGAAAAGCGCTTGCTGGCCCCCGCCCCCAGGATAGCGCCGGACACGACATGAGTGGTGCTCACCGGAAAGCCAAAGTAGCTGGCGCCCTGAATGACGGTAGCGGCCACCGTCTGGGCGTCGAACCCCTGCGCCGGCTCGATTTTATAGAGGCGGGTACCCATGGTACGGATGATCCGCCAGCCGCCGGCATAGGTCCCGAACGACATGGCCGAAGCCGCGGCGAGAATTACCCAGATGGGCACCTGAAAGGTTTTGGAGCTCAGGTATCCGCCACTGATCAAGGCCAGCGTGATGATGCCCATCGTTTTCTGGGCGTCGTTGGTCCCATGGCTGAGGGACACGTAGGCCGCCGACAGAATCTGGGCCAGCCGGAAACCACGATTGGCGGGGCGTGGCCTGGCGGCGCGGAAAATCCAGTAAATGAGCAGCATCAGGGCGTAAGCTAGCACGAATCCGATGATGGGTGATGCTACCAGCGGGATAATCATCTTCGAAATGATCGTCCCCCAGCTAATGGCGGAAAAGCCCAACCCCGCGATACCTGCCCCTACCAAGCCACCAATCAAGGCGTGGGATGAGCTGCTCGGTAAGCCGAGGTACCAGGTGATCAGATTCCAGGCGATCGCGCCCAGGAGGGCCGCGATAATCATCACCAGCGTGATATGGTGCGTCTTGGGGTCGATCACCCCACTGCCGATGGTAGCGGCCACTTTCAAGGTGATGAATGCGCCCAAAAAGTTCATCGCTGCTGAGAGCAGAACGGCGACGCGGGGTGAGAGGGCATGGGTTGATATCGAGGTCGCGATGGCATTCGCGGTGTCGTGAAAGCCGTTGGTGAAGTCGAAGCTCAGAGCAACCGCCACCACGACCACCACCAGGGCGGTGTTATGCATTTTTGATCGTTACGCTCTCGAGAATGTTAGCCACATCCTCGGTCCGGTCGACCGTTTTCTCCAATAAGCTATACACGTCCTTCCACTTGATGACGTACATGGGATCCTGGCTGGTCTGAAAGAGCCGGCCGATGGCCCGTCGCGTCACCTGGTCGGCCTGATTCTCCAAATCGTGGACGCGTACCCAGTGTTGCGCCATCTCCTTGCGCGATTCGAGTTGATTGAAGGCGCGCACCAACTCATCACCGATCTGCAGCAGAATATCGCCCATCTGCTGTGCTTCGGCGGTGATAGTGTCGATCCGATCCAGCACGATCGTATCGGCGGTCTCCTCGGCTAGGTCGATGATGTCGTCGAGTGCACCGGCCAGCGCGTAGATATCCTCCCGGTCGAAGGGCGTGATGAAGGTCCGGTTCAATTCCTGATTGATCCGATGCGTCACCTCGTCCGCTCGATGTTCGAGGTCACGGAGCGTCTCGGCGTGGGGCGCGAACCCGGTGGACGCACTATTAAGCAGCGCATCCAGGGTCTTCAAGGATTCGGCCAGGTTCGAGGCATTTTCCCGGAAGAGCGCATAGAACTGGCGTTCCTTCGGGACAAAGTTCAGCGGCATGTCAACTCCTTGCCGGAGGCCGGCGTTGATGGCGAGACGGCTGCGCCGGGTAATTGTAGGCCACTTCAACTGATGGACAATCGGTGTGACAGTGTCCCCGAATTGTACCGACAGTACAGTCCGAGATAGGGGGCGACGGCAAGCAGGTCCGTTATCTGCTGCATGGCAGTGCCCGACGATCGTACCGCGCGGTTGCTACGCGGGTTTACAGGTTGACTCGGTGCCGGAGCGGCAGGTCGCTGGAGATGGTTACTCTCTCAGGTGCTCCCCAGCTTGGAGGGCGGCTCGATCACCGTGGTGGCGTTGAAGGGGCCGAACAAAATCTGCACATGCGCCGATCCAGCTTTACCCTTGGTGGGATGATACCTCTCGTCTTCACGCACGACGTAGGGCTTCGCGCCCCCCGAGATCCAGAGATCGATCGTCCCCGCGAGCGCCGGCTGGACAATGCTCGCTCGAACCTGTGTCTGGCCCCCGGTCATGCCGACTTCCTTGAACTTGACGCTTTTGGGGAATGACACGGTGGTTCGTCCTCGCTTCCACCCTCCCGTATACGGATCCGGGAAGGTCATGCCGGGGTGGCTGGCCCATACGTTGTGCGTCAGCGACGTGCGATAGTACGTCAACCCATTCATAAAGATAATATCGACGGTATAGTGCAGGTTTCGTGTTTTGTTGCCCGCGCCATGGCCGGTGACCGATACCGATTCGTAATCCTGCTCTCGATTGTGAATCTCGTCCTCGGCGCCGTGCGCACTCACCCTCAAGGTCATGGTTGCCGTGGTCACAGTGTTCTGATCGGCGTGCGCCAGCGTGTTTACCGTATTGGTGTTGCGCTCCGCTTCAGCCAGCAGCACCTGCACGTTGGTGGCTGCGTGGGCGGCATGCACCCATCCAGTGGTCGCGAACGGCGTGGCCAGCAGGAAGGCCGCCGGGACTATCTGGCCGAGCAAACGACGATCAATGAATCGCATGACTGTACCCTTTCCCTTTGCACTGAAGCGCATCCACTTATTGTGGTCGTGCCACGTGAGAGTTGGATGAGAACGATCCTCGGTGACTATCCGTGAGAACTGACCGGCGTGCTGCCTCCAGGAGCTACCTTGGCTGGATCGTCGTCACTAGCGATGCGCCCCACGCCAGCCTCGCGGTCGCCCTCCTTGGCTACCGCGTTCAAGACGGCGCGTGGGTCGCCACCCCGGAACTCTTTCCAGGCCGCCGTGCCGATGGCCTGGACCAGGCCGGCCAGCGGAGCTCCGAAGAGTGCGCCCCAAATGCCAAAGAGTTCGGTGCCTGCGACCAGGGCGACGATGGCCGTGGCCGGGTGGATACCAACGGCTTTGGCCATGATACGCGGCCCCACCACCTCGCCCTCGATCACGTGCACGAAGGCGAAGTAGCCCAGCACGATTAACGCGGTGACCCATCCCGTAAAGAGCGCGATGACCACGCAGACACTGCCGGACACCAGCACGCCAATAACCGGGATGAACTCCATGAAGAAGGCCAGGACACCGAGCAGCACCGGATAGGGCACGTGGAGTATGGCCATGCCCACCCCCACCAGGGTGCCGATGAGCAACGCCAGCAACAACTGCCCGCGGATGTACCCACCCACCACCTGGTTCACGATATCGATCAGCAGGACGATATGCCGCCGCTGGGCATTTGGCGCTTCCTGCCGGAGCCGCACCCCAATGCGGGAGCCGTTCGCCGTGAGGTAGATACTCAGGATGAGCACCAGGATGATGTCGATGATCGTGCCCAGGACGGTCGATACGATAGAGAGCGAATCTTTGGCAGCGGCCTCACCGATATTCTGAAGTTGGCCGGTGAGCTTTTGCTGCGTACTATTGAATTTCTGCTTGGTAACACCAACCGGACCCAGCACTCGCACGACTTGTGGCTCCAGGCGCTTTATCTGGTGAGCCTTATCCGGCAGCGTTCGAGCCAGGTCGGTGACCTGCGAGGCGGCGGTAAAGATGAGCAGCGAGAGCAAGCCAAAAACCAGGGCGAAGCCCAGAATATAGGCAACGGCAATAGACAGGATACGCGGCAACCAGCGCGTGAGCAAGGAGACCAGGGGGGTAAGCGCGAAGGCCACGACGCCACTCAGGACCAGGGTAAGAACCGTCTTCGCCACGTGACCGAGCAGCCAGCCGGCGACCAAAGCCACGGCCAGCCAGGCCAGAATGGTCAACGGGATATACAGTGCGTGCTGCCAGGAATCAGCAGATGCTTGAGCGCTCTCTCGATTACTTCGGGTGGTGGCCATGGTGTACTGCCTCGTGGGGGCGGCGAAAGGTGGTACGGAATAGGGGACATTTACACGGTACACCCGGTAGACAGGTGGTGCTAAACGGCGTCAGTCTTCATGCCCCGTGGCCCCTACCTGTATGCACGAGACGTGCCACGGTGTACGCCCGGGTTTCTGCCGGTGTGAGGGAGAGAAATCACGCAGGAAGTCGGTCTGTTTTGGCGTGCCGAGCAGAAGTGTTCACCCGACGTAGAATCGGAGCATATGCCGGAAGAGATCGCGCCCCACATCTATCGCCTGGTCATCCCGCTGCCAGACAGCCGGCTGAGCACGGTGAACGCCTACGCCGTGCTCGACGGCGCCGCAGTGCGGCTGATCGATTGCGGCTGGAACACGCCGGAGGCCTATGAGGCGCTGAAGGCGGAACTGAGGGCGCTCGGCTCTGGTATCGCCGGAATCCGCGAGATCGTGGTGACTCACATCCATCCCGATCACTTTGGCCTGGCCGGTCGGGTCGCCGAAGAGTCCGGCGCCCGAGTCCTGATGCATCGCCTCGATGGGCAATTGGTCGGCGCTCGCTACGCGGACACACGGGCCTTGATCGATGAGATGGAGGTCTGGCTGCGGCTCAACGGTGTGCCGTCGGATGAGTTGGCAGCGATGGCGGAGGGTTCGCTGAGTATGCTTCGCTGGGTGGACACGCGCCGGCCCGACGTTCTTCTAGAGGGCGGCGAGTGTCTGACGTGGGAGCCGTACCGCTTCGAGGTTATCTTTACTCCCGGCCATAGTGCGGGCCTGATCTGTCTCTTCGACCGTGAATCGGGCGTGTTGCTCTCCAGCGATCATGTACTGCAGCGCATCAGCCCCCATGTCGGGCTGCACGTGCAAAGCTCCGCCGATCCGCTGGGCGCCTATCTGGATTCCCTGCGCGCCGTGCAGTATCTCCCGGTACGCACCGTCCTCCCCGGTCATGGTAAGCCGTTCAGCGATCTGGCGGGCCGGGTGGACCAATTACTCGAACACCATGCCGAACGGCTGGACAGCGTTCGGGGCACACTCACCAGGCGGCCGGCCACCGCCTACCACCTGGCTGCCCGCCTCACCTGGCGAGGCGCGAAGGATGGCTGGGCCAGGCTGGAACCCTTCCAGCGGCGGATGGCGCTGACGGAGACCATCGCCCACCTGGAGCATCTGCTTGCTAAAGGCCGGGTGAAGCGTGAGGAATTGGACGGACGGGTGCTGTACTCGGCGTGACAGCAGCGATCAGGAGCCTCGCACCCTCACCCTCACCCCCAGCCCCTCGCCCGCAGGAGAAGGCAGTTCTTTCGCCGCCGACCTCGCAAAAAGAACTCCCCCTCCGCCCGCGGGCGGGAGAGGGGGCCGGGGGTGAGGGTGCGTCGAGGTGCAGGCACCCGTCCTCCATGCTCACGTGATGGCGCTCAGTCCGGTGATCTCCCGCCCCAGGATCAGCTGCTGAACATGGTCCGTGCCTTCGTAGGTGAATACCGCTTCCATGTCAGCCTGGTGGCGAGCCACGTGGTTCTCCAGCAGGATGCCATTGCCTCCCAGCAGGTCTCGTGCGTCGGCCACGATCTGTCGCGCTTTCCGGGCGTTGTTCATCTTGGCCAGCGAGGCCATGCCGGGCGTGAGCTGGTGCTCGGCGGCCAGTTGGCTGAGGCGCAGACAGAGGAACTGCATGCTGGTGATTTCGGCCAGCATGGTGGCCAGCTTGCTCTGTACCAACTGGAAGCTCGCCAGCGGCTTGCCGAACTGCTCGCGTTCTTTGGTATAGGCAAGTGCCGCTTCATAGCCGGCTATGGCGTGGCCGATCGCCTCCCAGGCCACGCCATAGCGGGTGGCGGTCAGCACCTCGGCCGTGTTCTTGAACGATCGAGACCGTTCCAGGCGATTTTCTACCGGCACCCGCACGTTACGAAGGGTGATATCCGCCTGCCAGACGGCGCGCTTCGAGTTTTTGCCGGTGATCACCTGCGCCTCGAAGCCCGGCGTGCCCTTTTCCACCACGAAGCCACCAACCTGGCCGTCTTCGTCCCGTGCCCAGACGATGATTAGGTCGGCAAAGGAGGCGTTGCCGATCCAACGCTTGTCGCCGTTCAGCACGTACTCGTCGCCGTCCCGCCGCGCACTGCTCTCCAGGGCCACCGCATCCGAGCCATGCCGAGGCTCGGTGAGTGCAAACGCGCCGATCAGATTCATCCGCGCCATGGGCGGCAGCCAGCGCTGCCGTTGCTCCTCCGAGCCCAGCATGCCAATCGACGTCATGGCCAGGCCCGAGTGTACGCCAAAGAAAGTAGTCACGCTGGCATCGCCCCGCGCTAGCTCCAGAGCGACTAACCCCGTGGCCACGGCGCTCATTCCTGGGCAGCCGTAGCCCTGGATACTGCCCCCCGCGATGTTCAACGCCGCCAACTTGGGGATCAACTCGAACGGAAACTCCGCGCGTTCCCAATAGTCGTTGATGATGGGAATAACCTCGCGCTCGGCAAAGGCGCGCACCCGGTCCCGGATCGAGCGCTCCTCAGCCGTGAGTAGCTCGTCCATGAGATAAAAGTCGGTGCCGGTAGAGACGCGCGGCTCAACAGTCATAATTCGTTAAACCGCCTGGCCGCCGATCTCCCAAACGTCGTTGCCGCCTTCAGCCAGCGCGACCCTAGATGCTGCTCCACATCCTGGCCCCTGGCCCGCGAGGTATCGGTCGAATCGGGTCGGGGCAGCAGCCGGTTCACCAGCGCCAGCAGATCGGCCGTGGCGCCGGGGAACAGGCCGTGGAAGCGAGCCGCAACGACGGCCGGAGTGGAGAGGATACGCTCCGCCTCGCCGCCACGGGTAGCCATCACAATCTGCTCGGCGGCCCGTTCGGCGTCCATGGAGATGCCCGGTAGACTAGCCCCCAGCGCGAACCAGGTGTACTCACCCTCCATGGGCGCTTTGAAGAACGCCTGCGTGTGTGAGCCGGTGCGCATCAACCCCGGAGCGATGGTGGTGACGGTGATGCCGTCGCGGGCGAGCTCGGCGTGCAACCCCTCGGAGAGACCCACGGCCGCGAACTTGGCCGAACTGTAGGGGATCAGGTGCGGTGGACTGAGCTTCCCGCCGATGGAGGTGATATTGACGATCCGGCCGCTGTGCCGCCGGCGCATTTGAGGCAGCACAGCCCAGATGGGATAGAGCATGCCCCAGAACATCACGTTCATGGCTTCCTCGAAGTCGGCCAGCGTCATGGTCTCCAGCGGGCCGACCTGGATGATACCCGCGTTGTTCACCAGGATATCGATCTGGCCGTAGTGCTCGCTGACCGCGTCGATCAGCGCCTCTACCTGCGACCGCTGAGAGACATCGCAGACGTAGGTGAACACCTCCGCGCCCTCCGCCGCCAGTTTGGCACAAGCGCGATCCAGTTCCGCGGAATCGCGGGCACAGATGGCGACCCGGCAGCCGGCGCGAGCGAAGTCGCGAGCCAGCAGAAAACCAAGGCCGCGTGATCCGCCCGTGATGACGGCGACCTCACCCGTCAAATCCTCAGTCGATTGAGCCTGCCAGGTGCGCCAGATCGAGGCCAATCCCGCCATGCGGGCAGCTCCCGCGACTCTCTTGCTTGCAGTGTTGTCTGAACGTGAGGACATGGTTTCATGCTCCATGCTTTGGTTACTGAAGCAGCCTATTGGTTGCTTCCGTTAGCACCGTCGGCGCCAGATTGCCGGCGGATCAAGGCGCCCAGGCCCAGGGCCGCGCTCACTGTGGCCGTCGCTTTGACCACCGGGTGCAGGTCAAACCAGGTCGACACACTATGCCCCATGGTCATCGTGCCAGGATCTCCCTGGACCCGGTGGTCCTGGCCGGCTGGACCGAAGAGATTATTTGGCGCGTTTGGCGAACGGGGTTCGCTGGTTCGTTGCAGGATAAATCCGGTGCGCTGCAGGATCGCATCCGCCAAGCGGGGTGAGAGCCGCTGCGTGTTCACCAGCATCTTGCCCGCGCCTCCCACGATGATGTCGCGGTGTGGGTGCTCGGCGGCATGGACCACGGCCTTTGCCACGGAACTCGGCGAGTACAGAGGTGGTACCCCCTTGGGCTTCACCGCCAGCTTGGTGCGTGCGTGGGAAAAGAGAGGGGTGTTGATCGAGGCCGGCATGATCTGGGTGACGCTAACCGGGATCTTAGCGTGGCGCAACTCAAGGCGCAATGCCTCCACAAATCCGTCGATACCGTGTTTTGACGCGGAGTAGGCGCTTTGATACGGCAGAGCACGTTTGGCCTCAACCGACGAGATGAGGATGAGCGCCCCGCCCCCGCTCTCCATCAGGTGCGGCAGGGCGACCTGTGCGCCGTACACCTGGCCCATCAGGTTCACGTCCACGATTCGCTTGAACTCTTCGGGCGTAGTGTCCAGGAAGGTGGCGTAGAGAGAGACAGCAGCCACGCCAATCCAGGTATCGAGCCGGCCGTACTGTTGCACAGCCCGCTCGGCAACACGACGAACCTGCTCGAAGCTGGCCACATCGGCCTCCACCGAGACCACCTGGGCTCGCTTTGCTTTCAGCTCGCCGGCCAGGGACTTCAATCCCTTGGCGTCGTTGTCGGCTATCACCAACTTTGCGCCGCGCGACGCAAACTGCAGCGCGGTTTCGCGACCAATGCCACTGGCCGAACCCATAATGGCCACGACCTGCTGATCGATCGGTCTATGTTTCACGGATATAATTCCTTCTGCTGATAGTGATCGCCGGGGCGAGTCGTAGTGGTCACTACTGGAAGCAATTGAAAGCAACATATGTGCCACCTGCCGCGCGACGCAGTGATAATTCCAGAGGGGGAGTTCAGTGAAAGCTGCCGTCTGTTACCAGTTCAACCAGCCGCTTCACGTCGAAGAGGTGGAGATAGATCCTGCCGGGTTTGGCGAAGTGAAGGTTCGCATGGTGGCTGCCGCCATCTGCCACAGCGATATCCACTTCATCAGGGGAGAGCGAGATGCCCGCCCACCACTGGTGGTTGGGCACGAAGGCGCCGGGGTGGTGGAAGAGATCGGCCCGGGGGTGACATTGGTCAACCCAGGCGATGCCGTGGCACTCTCGCTGTTGCGCTCCTGCGGGCGCTGTTTCTTCTGCGCCAGGGGCGAGTCCTATCTGTGCGAAGGCGAGTTCGCGCTGAACCGCGAGAGCCGGCTGCGGAACCAGCGTGGCCATTCCTTATACGATGGTGGTCTGGGCGCTTCGGCCTTTGCCGAGTACGCGGTGGTCGACCAGTCACAGTTGGCGTCGATTCCCGCCGATGTTCCGCTGGAGTGTGCCGCCTTGCTGGCCTGCGGCGTGATCACTGGTCTGGGCGCCGTGGTAAATACCGCACGGGTGCCGCCGGGCAGCAGCGTGGTGGTCATCGGGAGCGGTGGCGTCGGACTGAACGCCGTGCAGGGAGCAGCCCTGGCTGGGGCGCGCATCGTCGTGGCGCTCGACACCGTGGAAGCCAAATTGCAGGCAGCTCATGAGTTCGGCGCTACTCATAGCGTGCAGGTGGGGCGCGACGATCCGCTGGAGGCGGTACGTGACCTGACGGGCGGCCGTGGCGCCGATTACGTGTTTGTCACGGTGGGCAATGCTGCGGCGGTCGAGCAAGGTCTTGCCTTGCTCCGCCGCGCCGGCACGCTGGTGCTGGTCGGACTGCCGGGACCAGGTGTCACCGCGTCCCTGCCCATCCGCGAGTTCGCCTGGGCCGGTCAGCGCATTTTGGGTAGCTGCATGGGCTCCACCCGGCTCAGTGTAGATATCCCCTGGTTGATCGATCTGTACCGGCAAGGCCGGCTGAAGCTGGACGAGCTGATTACCGCGCGGTATCCGCTGGAAGGGATCAACGATGCGATCGCCGCAGTGGAGCGGGGAGAGGCGCGTCGCAACGTGATTGCCTTCAGCTGATTTCGATCAAGCCGTGCCCCTCCATCTCGAATCTTCCACCCATCTCCAGGTCGATGGGGTGGCGGAACAGCGGTCCGTTCTGCACAAAGGTATGATATTCGCCGCGCTCGCCACAGGGGTCGATTTCCGGCCTGGCTAGGATCTCTGCCAGGAGAGCACGGTCCAGGGTACGCCCCAGCCATGCCTCGGGCGTGCGAGACAGATCGATGCTTACGACCTGGGCTCTGTAGCCACGGTCGATTACCTCGTGCAGGAGTGAGACGCCTGGTTCGCCCCAGAGGGGCTCGACATGCTGGAAGCCAAGCCGTGTCGTTCGCTCCTCGTACCAGGCACGGATGTCGGCCAGATGGATATTGCCGAAGATGATACCGCCGATTCCCTCCTGTCGCAGCCGATCGAGCAGGCGGAGGAGGACGGTTTCGTAGCCGTCGGGGTGTGTCGCATCCTGGAGCATGGAGATGCCGAGAGTCTCTGCCTGGCGGCCGATACAGGCGGCGGGCACGCCGTGGAAGCGCACGCGGCCTGACACACCTTCAAAGACATTGAAGAGATATGCCACGTCCAGCCCCTGTCGCACGGCTCGGTCCAGCGCCAGAACGGAATCTTTTCCGCCGCTGAAGCTGAGAGCGTATTTCACGGTGTCCTTTCCGACGCACAGAGAAAGCGATTACTTCGCGGCTCGGGTTGCACGCGGGCCTGAACCGGGCGGCGCGTCCGGCACATCCGTCTGAATGCTCTGTAAGGCGCCCGCGATCAGCGCATCCGGTCCGGTCCAATCGCGGCTGAAAAAGCCGTACCAGTCCAGGTCGCCATACAGGCGAGCGCCCCCGGTGGACTCCGTGCCATTGGCCGACCAGTAGGACCAGCTCAGGTGTCGCTCTCCCAGGTAGCGTATGAGGCTGGAGAACCACTGCCCTTGCGAGCCGGGCACGGCGCTCGTCACGCAGTCCACGCTGTAGTTGCAGGTGCCGAATTCGCCTACCCATACCGGCGCGGCATAGGGCTGGGTTGGATCGAGGGCAATATAGCCCCAGTACTGGTCCCAGGTCTGGGCCAGGCTATCGTAGGTCGTGCTGGAGTTGAGCCATGGACAACCCGTGGCACAGTTGTCCTTGCCGTAGTCATGCGCGGAATAGATCAGCTGGCCGCGGGCATCGCTGCCGTCGGCAAAGCGCAAGGTCACGGGTGCGCTGGCCACGCCCATCAAGTTGCCGCCCCACCAATAGCCGGGGAGGTTCCCATAGAACTGCACGCCCTCGACGATGACCAGCAGATGCGGATTGACCCGCAGAACATCGCTGCCCACCCGTCCGGCGGCTGCCCGCCAGTCCGTCGCGGGATTGCCGTCCCCCCAGGAAGCGGCGCCATGCGGCTCATTGCGCAGATCGGCCCCAATGACTGTGGTGGTGGCGGCGTAGCGTTGGGCCAGCGCCATCCAGTCGCGATCGAAGGCGGCTTCCGGGTATGCCGGGGTGTACCAGAGGCCGTTCTCCTGGGAACTCCAGCCGGCGTCGGAACGATGGTTATCCAGGATGACCGACAGACCCAGCGCTCCCGCATAGGCGATCACACGATCCAGAATATCGAGTGCATGCATGCCTACCAGTTCTGGATTGGCTCCAAGATGCGCTGACACGGTCGGATTCTGCTCGACCAATTGGTTGGAGAACGGCAGACGGATGGAGTTGTACCCCAGACGACTGATGCTCTGGAGAATAGTTTGGTATGGCTGGTAGTCCAACCCACCCACCAGGAAGTCTTGCTGCTCCGCCCCATACCAGTTCAGCCCATCCAGGTGGACCGGCATCCCAGCAGCGTCCTCGATAACAGTTCCACGGGCATGCAGCCAGGACGGAACCTTGGCCATGATCTGTCCCGCCGACACCGGCAGATCGAAGGTGCGCGGAGCGGTGGTGGCCAGTGTGATTACGACATTCTGGCAGAGCAGGAGGAGAATGCTCTCCCTCGCTGAACCCCAGGTGCGCGCACGGTCTGCTCGGGTCAACGATCCACCGGGGCCAGCATACGATTGCATGGCGACCGGATGGAGCCAGGCGTGGGATTGGTTGGTCTGAGTCTGGAGGGCAAAACTGATCGCTGCAGCGTGCGCGGTACGAAAGAGAGACGTGGTGCCGTACAACTCCTTGAACCGATCCATCGACTCCAACTGGGCATAACGTGAGAGGCCAGTCGAGGGCGCGATGGCGGCATATGGTTCGGCCAGCGTACTGAGGCGCGGATTACTGGTACGAAACGCCCCGACTCCCATGGTGGCTCCAAGTGACGCTGGCGCCTGGTCGAGCGTCATCAGTGAGGGGCTCTTCACCACCGGCCCCGTGCCCACTGGGGCAACGTAGATGGGCGGTACACCATCTCCCGTGCTGGGTGGAGGAATTACCAGCCATGTCGCCAGTTGGCGAGCCCGACGGATCGCTATCGTGCCGGTGTGTCCCAGTTGTGCGAGGGCCGCCCGGGTCAACTGGGGGTTGATCGATGCACTGTAGGTGAGATCCATTTCCAGTTCGACTGGTCCGGAACTCGCCACCAGATACACGGTGGGACCACTGTGCTCCTGTACCGCAAAGGCCAGCCCCAGGTACCCTGGCAGCGCGACGGGGTGACCGAACTCCCAGAGGGAGGCGCGGGCGTCACTGTAGGCGGCATCCGCCGCGGCCGGCGAAGGAAAGATCGACGCGCTGTAATGCAGCGTAAGGGGATGCCACGGCCGCCTGGTCTGGCCGGTTGTCCAGTGGACCGTTTGGTGATATCCCTCCAGGCGGCTCTGGCTGGCGAGAGAGGTGGTGTGGAGCATGGTGGTCGCATCGGCTGCCGCGTTGCTTTGCACGCCGCTCCTGAGGTGCGACCCGTGCGGAAAAGTCGATGAAGGCAGGGCCAACACCCTGGGCGCTGGTAGCTGCAGTGGCGCTCCTGGGCCGGCGGCATATGCCTGGCCAGAGGGAGACGCGAGGAGATTTGCGAAGTTTCCCAGGGTAATAAAGGCGGCTGCCAGCGTGACGACGCGGCCGGCCCACCGAAAACGAGAAGACAGCATGATATGCGGATTGCTTCCTGTTGCCATGTATTCTTGTCATCTTACTATGGGCGGCACTCGTTCCTTTCACATGGTCCCGGCAGCACACGGCTTGACGGTACCGTGCGAGCAGCGTGACACCCATTGACAGGCTTTCGCCTTACCGGGGATACTGCGAGCGGGAACTATCCGTTGGCAGTTGTAGTTAGGAAAGGGAGAAAACTTTTGGGGGACACAAAACGGTTCAACATCGTGGGGCGGCTGGCAGTCGTTGCCGGCATCTCACTCCTCGGAATTGTTGGTTCCGGTCACCTGGCCGGGGTCCAGGCGGCGGAGCCAACCAGCGGCGCCGTGACGCAATCAGCGCCAATCAGCTGGCACTTCGATCCAGTGGTCCAGAGTTCGCCTCTTACCGGGTCGGGAGTCGAAAAGACGTGCCCGGTGCCGGCGACGGCCACGGTCCCCAGCTATTGCGACAACTTCGCGCTCACCGTCGACCCGACGGGGATGCCGGCGGGGGACTCGGCCATCCTCACCATCGATTACAAGTGGGACAGCGGTGATACGCCGCCGATCCCGGCCACGCCCGAGGACATGGATGTCTTCGCCTTCGACCCGTCCGGCGCCGAATTCGGTCCGGGATCGCCGGATAGCATTCAGACCGGCCCGGGCGAGGAAGTGCTGAGCATCGCCATCTCCACCCTCAACTCCGACCCCAAGATGGATGTCTACAACATCCGTTCCATCGCCTCGACCCAGGTCAAGGCCGGCGGCCAGGACGCCAATGCCACCGCCACCTTGAAGTTCGTGCCGGCTCCGACAGGTGGCGGCGGGGTAACACCCCCAACGCCCAAAGCGGGAGATGCGTCGTTCACCAATTATCCTAAGAACAACAATCCATTCGACACCAAAGATGCCGCCGGCGAGGTGAGCATCGGCGCCGACTGGAGTTCGGACACCTCCAAAACCCCGGACACCTTCCTGTTTCAGGACGCGAATCCGCAAACCAACCGGGTGGACTTCACCGATCCAAATAATGCCACGACACCAGCCACCGCCAAGTGGACGAACGTGACGTTTGTCACGCAAAACGTCACGTTCGATCCAATCGGGTACCAGGATCATCCCTTCGCCAGCGATCCCGGCTATCCCAGCGCTACCGTCACCGGCTACCCCACCGTCACCACCCTTCGTCGCCTTATCGTCAGCCAGTTGTACACGGTGTGTAGCGATCTGGCGTTCACTGACGACGATGGCTCGACCTACACGCAGGGGATGGGTTGCCCCATTCCAGCCGGGGTGGACCACCAGACGATCGGCGGCGGCCCGTACCATGCCACCACGGTCCCGATTCCGCATCCCACCTACCCGCACGCCATCTACTACTGCTCGCAGAACATCACGGACGCTCGATGTGGCCGCAGTGACGATGGCGGGTTGACCTTTGGGGCGGCGGTGTCGATGTACCCCTTGACCTCGTGCGGCGGGATCCACGGACATGTTCGGGTCGCGCCAGACGGTACCGTGTTCGTTCCAAATAAGAATTGCGGTGGCATGAACGCCGCGCTGATCTCCACCGACAACAGCACCACACCCTTTGGATTACCTGGCGGCTGGACCATCTCGCCGATCCCGGATAGTAAATCGCATGCCCCCGGCAGCGACCCCTCGGTTGCGGTGGGCGCCGATCCGGGTGGTACCAACAGCCATGTCTACTTCGGCTATCAGCAGGACGATTCCACCAATGGCGGCTCGCATCCGCAGATCGCTGTTTCGACCAATGACGGTCAGAGCTGGAAACCATCGATCGATGTCGGCAAGACCTTCGGCATCCAGAACATCGAGTTTCCCGAGGTCATCGCGGGAGACGGCAATCGTGCCGCCTTTGCCTTTGCCGGCACCACCTCGCCGGGCAATGATCAGGTTCAGACCACACCTCCTCAGGTCTGGCACGAGTACGTCGCCTTCACCTACGATGGCGGAGCGACCTGGACCACGGTCGATGCCACGCCGAACGATCCCATCCAGCGCGGCGCCATCTGCACGGCGGGAACCACGTGCAGTTCTACCCCGAACACTCGTAATCTGCTCGACTTTCAGGACATCACGATGGACCGCGCGGGACGAGTTGAGGTGGCCTACGCCGATGGCTGCATCGACATTTCCAAGGGGTCCGGATGCGTCTCGACCCCGGACCCAGCGGACGACAATCCAGCTACCCCCGGCCCCGGTCAGTACGTCAGCCTGGGTACCATCGCGCGGCAGAACTGCGGCACGCTGGGCACGCTGAGCAAGGGGCTCATGGCCAGATTTGACTCGACCGGATTCCCCGGCTGCTCGGCGAGTCCTACCGTGGCGCATGTGTCGCGCACCTCCGTCACCAAGCACGGCTCGCAACTGACCTTCCGCTGGTCGCTGGCCAACCGCAGCGGCATCGCCGGCTTCAATGTGGACACGCGGTCTCACCAGTTGAACGGCCATCTGATTCCCGTGCATGCGGCGCATAGCTACCACTTCACCACTCGCTACCACGGCGCCGGACCGTACGTCTTGCACGTAGTCCATCGCGACGGTAGCAGCACCCTGGTTCCGTTGAGCTAACCGTTCTTTCGGAGCACACGTAGCAGTGGCCCCGGTCCACCATCAGGTGGACCGGGGCCTGCTTGTTTCGTGTCGCGCGCCCTGTATGCCGCGCATGTGGGTGCCCCCTCTCCCCCTACCCCTCCCCCTCCCCCTCCAGGGTTCATGAATGGACAGTTTGGTGAGGATGTGCCCATGCCGCTTCGCCGCCCGGCCACGATCGACCGTACAGTGACACCGTAGAATCGGTCTTCAGACCGTCAACGGAAGGACCGCGCGGCAGCGCCGGTCCTGGGCCGTCCCACCATGCTGCTTCTCGGCAGCGCTGGCGGGGTGGAGCGGTCGAGCCACCCACGAGTGTGCTTCCCTGCGCCGCTCCGTGGTGGGAGACCGGACCCGGGTGCATGCGACCACGGAGCGGTGCAGAGGAGGAGTGTGTCAGGCGGATGCTGGTCCTGCTTCGGCGAGAATCGGAAACACGGTACTGTGGTGGGCTGGGCCGGCGCCGGCGCTTGGGCGCGGCGCCTCCACCAGACGGTCTGAAGATCGATTCTACGCATCCTGGCAGGAACTGTGGGGCGTGAAACTGTCCATTCATGAACCCTCGCGGGGGGGAGGGGCGATACCGTGACGGGGATGCGAACACCTATAGGTTCGGGCAGCGCCGTTGCAGCGCGTTGCGCCAGCACTTGACCCGCCTCTCACCGTCGCGGTGGTACCGGCGGGGCTGCGAGTTCCCCACGAGGCGCGCATGCCAATCAAGTGTTCCCCCTCCCCCCCGCGAGGGGGCCGGGGGGCCGTTAGGGGGAGGGGGGGCGGCCTCTGTTACTGCGTCAACACTTCCGTCAGCAGATTCTGGTTGGTCTGTCCGCTCGCGTTGTCCATGCTATGTCCGTGGCTGACGACCGCCATGTACGCCGTGGTGGCGTAGCTGGTGTTCGGCGCAACGACCTCGGTGGAGCTGTCGTAGGTGTTGGCCGGGTTGCCGGCAGTCCAGGTGAGTGATTCAACGTCCTTGTTGGGACCGAAGTAGACCACCCTGGAAACGCTCACACCGGCTGGGACATGCAGCACATAGTTGATCGCCGACACGTTGGCTGAGTCTCCCTGAAACGTTGCGCCCAGAAAGACGGTGGCGCCGTTGTCCAGGAATACCGCTGGATCGTCGTAGCAGGTGCCCCACTGGGCATGCGCTCCGCCTGGCGCGATGGCCATGGACAGCAAGCCGGCGACCACTGCCGCGGCACTGCAGAGCGAGCGACGGGGGCGACCAAACGAGTGGATCATGCTGCGTTCCTCTCTCTTCCCTCTGACCTACCCGACACAGTGTCGGACAGGTATTCACATTGTTCCTGACTATAGGGCAGATTTGGTGGGGTGTCTACCCCTGAAAGTTACGGTTTGGTTACAATTCCCGCGATTTTCTCCCCATACGCCGCCTCAGGCTCTTCCACGACCTCCATCATCGCTTCCTTCTTTGGCAGATAGCGCTCGGCATGCCCCAGGGGTGTAAAGGCAAACACCACCGGGATCAAGAAGGTCAGCACGCCGATTGCGCCATAGACCAGTGCCACATTATGGGTCTGTTGAATGGCCAGGCCGCCCAGCAAGGCGCCCACCGGGATGGCCGACCAGGCCAATACACCGGCGATGCTCATCACGCGTCCCAGCATATGATTGGGAACCAATGCCTGGCGCAAGCTGCCGGTGTTGATGTTGAACAGTCCGGCCACCCCCTGTGCCACGCCCCAGACGCCAGTTGCCACCCAGAACCAGGGGGTGAGCGCAAATACCACGGTGAGCAGGCCGCTCAGCATCAACGAGCCAAGTGCGACCCGACTGAACGACCAGCGACGGCGAAGCCATCCCGCGCCGAGGGAGAACAGGACCACACCGGCGCCCTCCACCGCGAAGAGCACGCCCAGCTCGACATTGGTGGCGTGCAGCCGGTCCTTCGCATACAACACCAATTGCGCCCCGGTCGTGGTGCTGACGAAATTGACCAGCGCCATCATCAGCGAGATGTTCCGGAGCACCGGGTGCCCGACAACGTAGCGCAGCCCCTCCACGACGTCCTGCCGGATGGTCGATGCCGTTCGTTCCTCCCCGTGATCGGCGTTGAAGCTGATCCGGACCAGCAGCAGAGCAGCGGCGGATACGAGGTAGGATGCGGAGTCGAAAAGCAGCAGCGAGGGGATGGCGACAAAGGCAGCCAGCGCGCCGGCCAGGACCGGGCCGACGATCATGGCCGCGGAGTAGCTGGCCTGGATCCGGCCATTGGCCGTTACCAGGTCGTCGCTACCCACCAGGCTGGGGATGGCCGCAAACTCCGCTGCGTTGAAAAAGATGAACAGCGTTTGATTCACAAAACTGGCGCCGTAGATCCACCACACACTGAGGTGACCGAGGGAGGCGACCAGCGGAATGGAGGCAATTACCAGCGCCATGCCTAGATTGACCACGATCATCAGACGCTTGCGGTTCACCCGATCCACCCAGGCGCCGATGATCAGCCCGAAAAAGAGATATGGAAGCATGGTGGCTGCCATGGTCAGCGCCAGGTTGATGGCCGAGTGGGTGAGTTTGAAGATCAGCAAGGGGGCCGCGAACCCGGTAAAGGACGTGCCCAGGACCGAAATAACCTGCCCGGTCCAGAACTTCCAGAAGTCGGTACTCAGTCTGTGCTTAGGGAGGGAAGCCATGATGAGATCCTTTCTACTCGTCAGACGGCGTCAGGTAGGAGCGCAGCCGGTTGCCCAGGTCGTCCGCTGCATTCGGCCGCAATCGGTAGGTGACGGTTTTGCCGCCGACATCATACACCTGCACCAGGCCGGCGGCTCGCAGCGCCACCATGTGGTGGTGCACGGTACTCTTGGCCAGTCCGGTCATGGTCACCAGTTCGCTAAAGCTACGGCGGTCGTCGACCAGCAGACGCAGAATCCGCAGACGGCTTGGGTCCGAGAGGGCGCGGGTCAGGCGGAGTAGCCCGGTGGGAGGCTCCCCGGCGGCCGGCGGAAGCACATCGGCGGGATACTCCAGCAGCACCAGGTTCCGGTAGTAGGAGAACAGGTTCCAGGGGCGGTGGTGGTATTGCGGTACCAGCACGAGGACCTCGGGAGCCATCTCAGGCGCGATTTGCACGCCATTGCTCGCCATCTCCACCAGATTGTCTGGGGCCATGCCGGCGATGAGGGCAGTCTTGGCGGCTGCATCGGTGCGCAAGCCAGCCAGCACGGCCGGATCCACCTGGCCAAAGTACTGCTCGTCCCATGCAGCCAGCAGGCGCAGATACCATTGCCGGGCGCCTTCCAGGTCGTCGGGCACGGCGAAATGCGACCGGAGCACAAATGGCGCCACCCGCTCATAGAGGTCACCCAGCGAGAGCGCTCGAACCCACTCCAGAAAGCTCCGCGCGTCCGGTTCGCCCGGACACTGCCATGCCAGGAGATCGAACAGGTCTACCACTCGCAGTACGCGCGGCGCAGCCAATTCGGTCGTCAGTTTGGGAGTAAGCCGGCCTCGCACCTCCTTTACCCAAGCAACGCCCAGGTCCATGGTCTGGTGCTCGCTCCGATTGACATATGCCTTCAGGCTGGCCAGCAATTCAAAAGCTGGCGCCCAGGCGACCTCAACTCGATACATAGTGTTTCCTGTACATCGAATGATTATTGTAGTTCGACTATAGACGAACTACATACTGAGTACAAGCTGCGGTGATTCGTCCTACCCCGCACTACGTTGCCGTGACCGAAGCTTGGATGTGTTCTGTCTAGAAGGGCAATACGGTTGACGTAAGCGGCTCTCAGGCCGACGTACGCCACGACGCCCGTAGCCCGGCCTGCCTGTGCCCCCTATGGCGGGGTATTCTGGCCGCCTGTCCCCAGCGCCGTGAGGCTAGACAGGCCGCCCAACGGCGCGGGGGACTGGCCCGCAGGCCAGCACGTTCGGATCTGTGAGTGAGAATCCAGCCCCCCACTGTGATGCCGCTGGACGACGGACATCCGCGTGTGCCCCCTGGCGGAGTATCCGCGATTCTCTTCAGTCAACCGAACGGGTCGCCACCCGACGGTCTTCTATGTCTCCTTCACCTGACGCCGCCGATCGACGGCAAACAGGACCAGGCCGATCATCAGCGACAGCACCGCGCCGATTCCGGCGGCGATGGTCCAGCCTGAGATTCCCGCCGAGGGGGACGCCGGCACGGTCGATGGGAGCGGCGTGGGCTGCACCAGAGGGACCGGCGAGGGCGTGCCCCGACCGAACCCAGTCTTCAAGGGAGCGCCGACCGAGCCTTTGGAATTTTTTCCCAACATGGGCGCCGGCCGAACCGTTACCACGCTGATGATCTGCTTGATGGGCTTCAGCCTGGCGCCGCGATGGCGGGTGAGCTGACGCACTGCCGCCGGCGGCAGCGTCAGGTGGCCGGTAAAGGCGCCCTTGATACTGCCATTCTTACGCAGCACGAACTGCCCGCGCAGCGATCCATTGCTGCCGTAGGCTGCACCCGAGCCATAGAGCCGCATCACAGTGTGGTTCGAGCTATCAAGAAACGCCTCGTTCAAGAAACTACCGAGGTAGAGCACCTCCCCGGCGTCGTCGGTCAGGAGCGCCTTGCCCTGGAGGAAGCCGCCCAGATTGGTCGCTGTTCGATGCGGGTGCAGCAGGTCCGGCAAAATCGGCGTGGTATCTGCCTTGAAGTTCTCCAGATACGAGCTGACGATCAGGTGCAGCCTGGGGACGCCTCCGGAGGGCGAAAGTGTGGTCTGCAGCACCACCTGATCGAGAGGATCGCCGTCCGGTTCCACCCCCGCCAGTCGAAAGCCGGCCACCTGCCCGGCGACCCGCGGCGCATAGCGCGTCTGAGCCTGGACCCGTGGGGAATCGGTCAGCAGTCCGGCTGCCAGTATGATCGCCCACGCCACTCTTCTCATCGGCCCACCCTCCCTCTAGAGTTGAGACCGCGTGTAGCTGGATAACGCAGCGCCAGATACAGCACCAACGACGGCAGCATCGAGAGCAATGCACTGGCCGCCAGCAGCCCGTACTCTGTATCGTACCTACCGATGAAGCCGCCGAGCAGCGTCGGCACGGTTTGGAGCGAGCCATCCCGCGACACGACGGTGGGCAGCAGATACTCGTTCCAGGAGGAGACAAACGCCCACACCGTCACCGCCAGGATCGCCGGACGGGCCAGCGGCAGCGCCACACGGAGCATCAGTTGCAGGGGTGAAGCGCCGTCAAGGCGTGCCGCCTCCATCACCTCAGGCGGCGCTTGAGCCAGAAACCCCCACAGCACCAGTACGCCAAAGGGCGCCAGCCGCGCGATCTCGGGCAGCACCACGCCCCAGATAGTATCCAGCAAACGGAACTCGTGCAACAGCGCGAAGAGAGGAATAATGGTGACGGTGGCGGGTTGCAGCAAGCCGAACAGGAGCAGCAGCAGTGCGCCGAACCGCCAGAGCGAACGCTGCAGCAGATGTGCCAGGGCAAAGGCCGCGGGCGCCGCTACCAATAGAGTTCCTCCCACCACCAGCGCGGCCAACCCCAGGCTGGTTATGGCCGCATCACTCCACCCGCTGTTCCAGACCGTGGCAAAGTTGCTCCACTGCCAGGTGGTTGGATCGAGGCCGGGGCCGTTTCCGTACAGGGCGAACGCTCGCCCCGGCTGCACCGCTGCCCGCAGCAGCCAGCCCAGCGGCAGCAACAGCAGCACCGTCAGCACGGCCAGGATGCCTGCCGGGATCCAGCCGCCGGGCCGTGTGGTAAGCCCTTCCGGGCCGCTGGAGTCCAGGCTTCCACCGCCGCGCAGCAACAGGAGCACGCCGGTGGCCAGAGCCAGGGTCGTCAGCAGTTGAACGCAGGCCACCGCTGCGCCCTGACCGGTGTACCCTCCGAAGGCTCGCCCATACATGTCGATCGGCAGCAGCATCGTGGCATACCCGGGACCGCCGCCGGTGGTAACAAACACCAGATCGAACACCTGGGCGCCCAGCGCGGCGTTGACCAGCAGCACAATACCGCCGGCGCGCTGGAGGCCGGGCAGTATGACATGGCGGAAGCGCCAGAGCCGCCCCGCGCCCTCGACCATCGCCAACTCGATGTATTCCCTCCCGATGGTGCGCAGCCCTGCCCAGAAGATCAGCGTTCCTATTCCCAACGAGGCCCAGAGCCAGGCGGTAAAGAGCGCCCCCAGGGCGAGATGTGGATCGCCCAGCCAGTCCGAGGCCAGCGTCCCTAGACCAACGGTGCGCAGCAGCGTATTCAGCAGTCCGGAAAGCGGCGACAACACCAGGGTCCATAGCGCCGCCACCACGGTGGCCGGCAGCAACGCCGGGAAAAAGATCGCGGCCAGAAACATGGTCCTACCCCGGCTGGCCTGCGCCAGCAGCGCAAAGCCCAGCCCCACCGCGCTGGGAACAAGCGCCGCCCCCAGCTCCCACAGCAGGCTGTGCCCCAACGCCGAGCGAAACACCTCGTCGCCCCACAGCCCCACGAAGTTCCCCAACCCCACAAACCTTTGAGGGCCATACCCGTTCCATCGCTGCAACGCCAACCAGCCAACTTGCGCCAAGGGCCAGAACAAGAATATTCCGGAGATGACAGTAGCCGGAAGGAGATAGATGGTTGCGGTGTGGGGCGCCCCCCCCTCCCCCCGGCCCCCTCCCCCTCGCGGGGGGGAGGGGGCCGGGGGGAGGGGGGGGCGCCGGGGCACGAACCTTAAAACTCGCCATCAATACGGGCGGTGCTTCCTTTGTGGGAGGTGTAGTCCTCTTGCAAGCTCTTCACCAGAAAGTCCGCCCCCTCATAGCCCTGGAGCAGCAATTGCACATTCGCCTCCATGGTGGCGTTCAGATTCGCCACCGGGGCCGCGTCCAGGTAAACGCCCGGGCGCGCGGTGTCCAAAGCCGCCCGATACTCCTGCTGCCACCCTGCGCCCGCATCCGGCCCCGTCGCTCGGGTGGCTGCCGGCAGTACACCATGCCGCACCAATATCCGCGTCGTGGTGGGCGTCAGCAAGCTGTCGATAAAGGCGATTGCCTGGCGTGGGTGCCGGCCGGCCGTGGGCGCCACCCAGCCCAGATAGCCACTCAGCGGTATGGTGCCGCTACCGTGGATGTCTGGGAAGGCGAAAACGCCGATCGGCAGCCCGGTTTGCTGCTGGTCTTGCTGGATCTGCGGATTCTCCGAACTGGAGATGAGCTGAAAGAGCGTGCGCCCATGAAAGAATTGGTCGATCCCCTCTTGCGCGTCCAGTCCGCCAAAGTCCTGAGTGAAGTAGCCATGCCGCGACCAGCGCTGGAGTGTGGCGGCTGCCTGCACGAACGGCTGCTGCCGAAAGGAGAACTGCCGGCTCAGCGAGAACTCTGGCGCCAACTGTTGGGGCGAGGCGAGCGCGTTCACCAGCGTCAGATACCAATCATCGCCCAGCCAGCCGTCCGCGTTGCCCATGCCAAGCGGCGTATACCCGGCGGCCTTCGCTATGCTCAGCGCCCGCTCGAAGGCCGCGATTGAGGAAGGCAGGCGCAGATGCAGCCTGGCCAGCAGGCCTTTGTTGTAGAGCACGCCCACCGCTGCCAGCGAGGTCGGCACCGCCATCACCGCGCCATGCCGTGCCCCCAGAAAGCCAAAGGGCTGATTATAGCCGGCCAGCAGACCGGGACGCAGCCTGGCCGCCCACGATCCGCGGCGTGCTGCCGTCGTCAGGTCGCGCAGTTTGTGCGCGCCCAGATACGCCGGGATACCCGGCCCACGCGGCGTGACGTACGCCAAATCCGGTGGTGTCCCCGCCTGCAGCGCTAATTGCAGCTTGGTATTCAGGTCCTCAAAGCTGTAATCAACCATCCGCACCTGTACGGTGGGATGGGTCCGCTCGAACTGGCTCGCCAACTCGTGCGACCAGGTCCGCTCCACCGGATCATCGGTGCTGTACCAGATACGCAAAACGATGGGACCGCCGCTGGGATTCGATGTCCCGCAGCCGGTGAGCAGGGCGAGCGCGGTCACGAGGCACAGGGCGAACCGGGAGAGTGACGCACGGGAGAATCGTTGCTGCATGGATACCCTGGATGAGGACGTAGAGAGTGATGGTCCCTCCAGTCTATCGGTCCGAGACGCCAGATTTGGGTGGCGTGCCGGGGCTGTAAGCCTTTTGCAAGCTACTGTAGCGCTGCGGAGAGGCCGATGGCTGGCGCCACACCCTCTCCGCAGTGCTTCTCCCAATCCGCTCGTGCTCCCACGGGACACCTCAGGAACGGCCAGTTTCATGCCGCACAGTCCCCGCCAGGATGCGTCCCGCCCTGATACGTCCCGCTCCGATGCGTAGCAACGATCTTCAGATCGTCCGCTGGAGGCGCCGCGCGTAAGCGCCCCCATTCGGGGATCTACGTCCGGCGCTGGCCCGTCCCACGGCAGTACCGTGCCGCGGCATCGGGCCGCCGCAGGACCAGCGTCCGCCTGACACGCTCTTCCCCTCCGCAGATCCCTGGCCGTCTGCACCCGGGTCCGGTCTCCCACCAAGGGGCGGAGCGGGGAAGCACACCCGGGGTGGCTCGGCCGACCCATCCCGCCAGTGCAGTCGAGAAGCAGCACGGTGGTACGGCCCAGGACCGGCGCTGCCGCGCGGCACCATCCGCTCCGTAGTATCGACGTTCACGTCGTCACGGTGGTGCAGCCTCGATGCCCTCCCTTCCCCGCCACTCATGCTCGCGCGGAGACGGATACGCCGGAGTGACAACGCTGTCTTCCCGGCGCCACCCTGACGGTCTGAAGACCGATTCTACGGTGTCAATTTAGGGCGGATCGTGGCCGAGTGGTGAAGCGGCGCATGCAGGGGAACCTCCACCGCTACCTACTCCACGTCACTCAGGCTTCAGATCCTCGCTATTCCCTCGAACCGGAACGTCACCCTCGGAAATAACCTCGACATCTTCCTTGCGCACGTCATCCTGCACGGTCTGCCGCTCCGACGTTGAAGACTTGCGAATTCGCAGCACCTCCTTGACGACGGGACGCTTGACGATCTCCTCCTCCACGATCGGCACCTCGATTACATCGCCCAGGTCGCGCACCCGAAGGCGATCCTGCCCCTGCCGGCTCTCGTCGCCCTGGGCCTGGGATTGCCCACCTTCACCACCGCTGCCCCCAGGGAGCTTCTCGCGGACCTGCTCGACCGCGCCTCTCATCGTGTCGCCGATGCCCTCCTTCTCCTGTCCCGCGGAGGTCGAGGAGGTGGTGTCGGTCTTCGACTCGCTGACGGGAATCGCGGCAGCCTCGGCGACGGCAGGACTGAGTCCCTGACGCTGGCTCTCATAGTAGGCCCGGATCTGATTGAGGGTATCCTCCTCGAGCGTGTCCCGCGCCGAGGAAGCGTCGGGAGACTCCTCAACCACACCTTTGGCGAAGGGTACCGTAAGGGCATCATCCATCCGATCAATGATATCCATGGGAATCAGGCGATGCTTGGCCCGCAATCCCCGCAGCTTCACCTCGATGAACCGTACCGTGCCCTGGTCGTCGACGTAGCTGCGCTCCACGCTCCCGATCCGCTCCCCAGCGGCGTCGGCCACGTCTGTGCCGTCGTAGTCCTCGATCATCATCGTACTCCTGCTTCGCGGTCAATACCTCGATGATAGCGCTCGCCCAGCGAGCCGCCCAGCATGGCTGCCAGCAGCATGACGATCAGCGTGACGGCCAGCGAGATAAGGCCGGTGCTGGTCAACGTAGCCGTGTCGATGTGGAGGTGCAGTTGCTTGGCCACATCAAACTTGTTGCCCAGAATGGCGCCGAGAATGCCGAGAATAATGCCGATCACAATGGTCCAGAGGACGACGCCGATGCCGTTCTTCACGCCTTCGAAGCGAGCCAGGCGCCCGGCGGAGTAGCCACCGATGAGGTAGGCCAGGAAGGTCGCGATGAGCGAGCCGACCAGCGCGCCGATACCCAGAGTCTGCGTCGTCCCTGTCACCGAGCTACCTATCTTTGGAACGGGCGCATGCAACTGAAAACCCACGGCGCCCACGATCGCGCCCACGATGCCGAGTAAGACCACGCCGAAAAAAATAGCGACCGCGAAACCCAGGAAGGTGGCGATCCAATCAAAACCACCGTAGCGATTGATGAGTCGCTGCTCCTGGTCGGCCCGGACCGAGTCGGCGCTGTGGAGAGTCCGAGGCCCGTTGATCTCTTTTGCCATGTCAATGCTCCTTCTGTACTGCCGCGAAGCGTCTCGCCGCGGCGACCCGTATGAGACTGCGGCCGGCGTCACCCTCCTGGATAGAAACCGTCGTTGCGCGATCCTGCTCCTGAGATGCTGGGGGAGAGCCTGACGGCTCTCCCCCACACCCAGTTGCATGGGTCGTGCCAACTAGCGCTGTCGCCGGCCCTGCTCTTTGAGTTCAGTGTCGTCGTCAACCTCGACGTCCTCGCTTCGGACATCGCCGCCGACGGTTTGGGTCTCTGTTTCCGTCGTCTTGTCGAGTTCGACCGCGCCCGTCACGCGGGCCTGCTTGCTGACCACAGCCTCTTCGCGCATCACCGGAACGTCAATCTCTTCCTCACGGAAAGCGTCATCCGGCACATCCCCAGTCGCCGATGTCCGCTCCACCTGGACATTCTCGCGGCGCAGCTCGACCGGCACTTCCTGATGCTCGGTTCGCACCACCTTGCGCAGTCGCACCCTGCCGGATTCGACCTGCCGCTTGCCAACCTGGAGCTGTTCCTCGGAAAGCTTCATGCCGCGCTCGCCCGTTCCCGACGTGTCATAGTCGCGGGTATTGGTGTCGGTTGCCTGGTAGTCGCGGGTGTTGGTGTCGGTCGTCGTATATCCGCCGGCCTGCTCGCCGGCCGGGAGCCCAGTGGGGCTCTGCCCGGTGGATCGGTCCACGCCATAGTAGGTATAGATCCGGTCTTCATCAGCGGGACTCAGTTCGTCGTCGGCGCTGAAGCTGGGGGCGTCCTTGATCTTGCTCTCGTCGTAGGGCACGCTGATCGTGCCGCTGCCTGTCTGCCCCTGCATGACCGGAATGATATGGGTCTTGCCCATCAGCATGCCGATCTTGACCCCGATGAACTCGAGGTCGTTGGTGGCATCGTCTACCCAGACGCCGTCGATCTTGCCGATCTTGTTCCCGTTTGAGTCTGTCACCTCGCAGCCAAACAGCTGATCAGGTGATTGCGTTCCCGTGTTCATGTAGATAACCCTCCTGTTTCTGTGCGCTCGCCGTAGAGTAAGAGCCATTTCTGTCAGCGTATCCCTCCTTCTCATCACGTCGTTCAGGTGCTGTCGCTACTCCTCCGTTCCCGGTCCAGGTCCCCACTCGGGTGGGTCCTCATTGGGCAAAAGGTCCGAGGAACTGAACCACCGTCCAGGAAAACCTGGCACCATACATGGCACGAATTGACGAAGGAGAAATTTGGAATACACTACATATGGCCCTATATAGCAAAATGCACCCGAAGCGCAAAAAGGTACGCGGGCCGGTATCTCATGTAGCGAGCAACAGAGGCGCCTACCGCGTCGAGCGGTACGGCGTGGGTGAGTACCACGGACGAGAGTACGCCTGGTTGAGCCTGGCGCCGGGGGCCGGACGGTAGCCTCACCAGCTCGGTGTTCATGAGCGGACAGTTTCACCGAGTTCACGTGATTGGCTGAGGCAGGAATCGCCCGCACGTGTAACTTGGCGTAACACAGGATGCAGAGCGACCGGTTATCCTGCGCTGATCACCGTTCTGGCAGGAGGTATACCCGCTGGGCGTGCTCCTGGCTGGCCCGCTTGGAGTGGTCGCCGGGATGCGAGTACGTAGGGGAAACACCGTTGGGCTGGCCGGGCGGAGCCACGGCCCCTACCGGGACAGAGTCTCGCATGGGGAAGTCCTGCTTGACGCCGGCACTGTCTCCGTAGGGGCCGTACCCCATTCGGGGCACAAGTTGGCTCCTGCCCGGCCAGCCTTCGGTGTCTCAGCGACGACACCCTCACCCCGCGCTCGGGCACGATCATCTCAGCCGAGAGACATCCCATGCCGACCAGCATCGCCACCTCCAACGACTGTTCATGAGCGCGACAGTTTCGCGAGGAGTGGTCTACACCTCACCGTACCCACACGTTCACGCATCCATGGGCAGACAATGGGACGGAAATCACGCGTTCACCGGCACATGGCGATGTGACGACGAAACGGGAGCCATTGACGGTTGAAGCCCATCCGAAACCTCAAAACTGTCCGCTCATGAACCACCTCGGAGTGATTTCCTTCAAGGATAATGCCGAGATGTTGAGGTGTCATACCCTGTAGGGGTATAATGATCGCGGAACACATGAAGGAGAATGCGTGTGGCAAGGACCGTAACCGGCTATACCGACAATCGTGATGCGCTGACCAAGCGCGTGAATCGCCTGGAGGGGCAGGTCCGCGGCGTCGGACACATGATCGAAGAAGATCGGTACTGTATCGACATTGTGAACCAGCTCAGCGCAGTCCAGGCCGCGGCGCGTGAACTGTCGCTCCAACTCCTGGAGGGCCACGTTCGTCACTGCGTGGTCGATGCCGTGAAGACCGATGCGGCGGAAAGCAAGATACAGGAGCTGGTCGAGACGCTGGGGAGAGCGATGGGGCGTTAGCTCCATCAGGCTTTTAGGGAACAGAGAGAGAGAGAGTATGAATGCACATCGTTGATCTCGCGACCACAGCATCGCCCAGCGCAGCGCCGCACCGACCGGACCTGGCTGGCCAGGAGATGGAGCTGGCCATCGAAGGGATGACCTGCGCGTCCTGTGTTCGCCGGGTGGAGCGTAGCCTGGCCAAGGTCGACGGTGTTGCTGAGGTGAGCGTCAACCTGGCCACCGAGCAGGCGTTGGTCCACGGCAGCGCGCCGGCGCCGGCCCTGCTGGCCGCGGTGGAGCGCGCCGGCTATCACGCCAGGCTGATCGAAGCAGAGCAGACCGACCGCGAGGCGGATGAGCTGCTCGGTCGGCAGGCCCGAATAGCTCGCCGGCGCCAAATCGACATCGTCGTCGGCGCGTCTCTGACGGCGCCGCTCCTGATCCTGAGCATGCTCTTTATGAATCGGTTCAGCGGCGAGAATGTTCTGCTGCTTGCCCTGGCTTTTCCCGTCTGGGCGTATGTCGGGAGGAACTTTCATCTCGGCGCCATTCGTGCCACCCGACATGGCACCGCGAACATGGACACGCTGGTGTCGCTGGGCTCCTCCGCGGCGTTTCTCTATAGCGTCTGGTCCACCTTCTTCCAGGCCAATGCCGAGACCTACTTCGACACGGCTGCTGCCATCGTCACGCTCATCTCGGTGGGCAAGTACCTGGAAGCGGTGGCACGGAACCGTGCCGGCGAGGCAATCAAGCGTTTGGCTAGCCTCGGCGCCAGATCGGCGCGCCTGCTGCACGATGGTGTGGAGGTCGAGGTTCCGCTGGCGCGCGTTCAGGTGGGCGATCTGCTGCTGGTTCGCCCCGGCGAAAAGATACCGCTCGATGGGCGCGTGGTCGAGGGGCGGGCCAGCGTCGATGAGTCGATGATCAGCGGAGAGAGCCTGCCGGTCGAACGTGGCACGGGTGATGAGGTGGTCGGGGCCAGTATCAATGTCGATGGTTTCCTGACGGTGCAAGTCACGCGGGTGGGCAAGGACACTGCTCTGGCCCGTATCATTCACCTGGTGGAACAGGCCCAGACCTCGAAGGCGCCGGCCCAGCGTCTAGCCGACCAGATCTCGCAGTACTTCGTGCCGGCGGTGCTGTTGGTCGCGGCAGCCACCTACCTGGGCTGGCTCTTCAGCGGCCACTCCGCCGTGCAGGCGATGATCGCGGCGGTGGCCGTGCTGGTCATTGCCTGTCCCTGCGCGCTTGGTCTGGCCACGCCCACCGCCATCATGGTGGGCTCCGGTCGCGGCGCCGAGAACGGCATCCTGATTCGCGGCGGTGAGAGCCTGGAGCGCCTGCGCCTGATCGACGAGGTGGTCCTCGACAAGACGGGCACCATTACCCTGGGGCGTCCGGTAGTAACCCAGATCGTCAGTTTCGGGTCCGGCGGCGCCGAGGGCCGGCCGGAAGCAGCGCTCTTACAGCTGGTTGCCAGCGTCGAGCGGGGTTCCGAGCACCCGCTGGCCCGCGCGGTGGTGGAGCGCGCCCGGGCGGATGGACTCGATACGCAACTGGCCGTATCGAACTTCGCCAGCATCGCGGGAGGGGGCGTCCAGGCCACGCTGGGCGACCGACCGATTCTGATCGGCAACCGGCGTCTGCTGGTCGAGCGCGGGATCGATCTGGATAAACACCTTCAGGCCATCGAAGCACTCGAGGCCGGCGGCCAGACCGTGATGGTGGTCGCGGTGAATAACCGGGTCACGGGCGCCATCACCCTGGCGGATGCCGTCAAAGACGGCTCGGCGGCGGCCGTCCAGGAACTGCATGCCATGGGCATCGAGGTGACCATGCTGACTGGAGATAACGCGCGCACGGCCGCGGCGATTGCCCGGCAGGTGGGGATCGACCGCGTGCAGGCAGAGGTCCGGCCCGAGGACAAGGCAGCCGAGGTCGTCCGCCTGCAACGGGCGGGTAAAATTGTGGCCATGGCCGGCGACGGCATCAACGACGCCCCGGCCCTGGCCCAGGCGGACGCCGGCATTGCCATGGGAACCGGGACCGATGTCGCCATGGAAGCGGCCGACGTGACCCTGGTCAAAGGAGACCTGCGAAGCCTGGCGCTGGCCATCGCGCTGTCCCGGGCCACCATGCGCGTGATTCGCCAGAACCTGTTTTGGGCCTTCTTTTACAACGTCATCCTGATTCCGCTGGCCATGTTCGGCAAGATCAGTCCCATTTTCGCGGCAGCTGCCATGGCGCTCTCATCGGTCACCGTGGTATCCAACTCTCTCCGGCTGCGCGGCACACGTGGCGCTACCATCACCGCTGCCGCGGTGTTTGCCATCGCGCTGATCCTTGTCGTATGGGGCATCAGCGTCAGTTTCAGATAGGAGATTCGCTCATGGAGTCTATTACTCTTACCGCACCGGATATATCGTGCGACCACTGCAAAGCAGCAATCGAGCGAGGGGTCGCCACCTTGCCAGGTGTGCAGCACGTGGCGGTTGACGTGCCGACCAAGCAGGTCAGCGTGACCTATGACCCATCCTCGACCACGCGCAGCGCTATCGAGTCGAAGATGGAAGACGAGGGGTATCCGGTCGAAGCTACATAGCGGGTCTGCGGGGGAAAGTCGCCACGCAGTTCCTGCCTTTTCGAGATGGCGGCTTACCTCGCTACGGTATGCGCACGTGGAACACCCAGGGACCGCCTCGGAGCGCGAAGATCGGGTTGGTGAAGGAGGGATCAGGCCTGACCACGATCGTCCACTCCCCGTGTGCCTGTCGCAGCTCCCGCATCCACTCGGCGGTCTTTGCCTTGTCCTCCTGCAATCCGGGCTTGTCTCCCCGCAGCCGGCAGAGGAGGGAGCAGGCGGGCTCCATGGCGACCGCCTCGTACGTCGCGTCCAGGTCTTTCCATAGGTCCGGGCAGCGTCGGTGCGCGGCGAAGCACATCTTGACCGCTCGACCCGGTCCCGCGCCAGTCGCTCCGTCGCCGCTCTCATACAGGTGATAGCTCTTCCCCCCGGCGAGTATCTCCACGTCGGCGTCCGGTCCGGCTCCTCGTAGCGTCACCCAGGTGCCAGGCGGCGTCATGAGGATGCTCTCCAGGGTCACCGCCCAGTCATCCGCCACGACCGTCTGATGCGGCTCGATGAACCGCGTGGGCGCGATGGGCGCCGTGAAGTCGAACACCCAAGGACCCACCACCGTCTGGCTGATGCCGTTCGGCCAGTTGGTCTCGAGAGCGTTCACGCTGAGGCGCAGGGGCGCTTCGTTTCGCCCGTTCAGGTCAGGGATACTCCCGAACCCTATGAAGTTTCCAGTCAATCCCGCCTGCGCCCCCGTGCCGCTCCCTCCGGTAATCGGGACGTTGGTCCCATCCGGCGTGGTCAGTGTGACCTGGGCCAGCTCATTGCCGAAAGCACGGCCATCCGAGGCAGTGATGGTGTAGCCGAGCAGACCACCCGTTTGGTCGGCATAGGCGAATTCCAGCGAGACAGTGAAGCCCGCGACAGTGCGCATCATGTGCATCGTCTTGCCGTAGGCCAGCATCTGCTGCCCCTCTGGCGATCCACTGAGGTTCTGCTGGATGAGTGGCAGCGCGGCGTAGCCAGTGCCGGCGAGCAGGAGCCCAACCAACGCGAGGGTGAGAACTCCCGCGCGGGAAGGGAGGCGCTTCCAGCGAGACCTGCGGTGCGGTGCGGAGCGCTCCGTGATCGCCCACCGCCATCCACTCCGAGCGCGCTCTTCGACCAATCGAGTTCGAATTCCGGGCCACAGATCAGGCTCCCCTGGCGCCCCTTGCGCCGCAAGGTCCAGAAGTGCCTGTCGGAGTTGTGCCTCTCTCATCATTTCACCTCCTGAAAGAGCAATGGACGGAGTAGGGCTCTGAGACGGGTACGGGCCACGTGCAAGCGGGATTTGACCGTGCCGGGGGCAATGCCCAACTCTCGCGCCATCTCGTCCTCGCTCAGCTCAAGGTAGTAGCGCATGACGATCGCCGCCCGCTGCTTGGCGGGAAGCGTCCCGAGTGCCCGCCACACCTCCTGGTGTAGCTCCGCCCACTCCAGCGCCTCCTCCGGTCCGGCGGTGATGTCCGGCAGACGGCGCAAGACCTCCTGCGCGTCTATCCCTCGTACTTCGCGATTCGGAGACGCGCGGCGTGCGGCGTCGATGGCCTCACGCACCACGATGCGAAGGAACCAGGGGCCGAAGGGTCTCTTGACGTCGAAGCCGGCGATCCCCTGGTAGGCGCGGATAAAGGCATCCTGGACGACATCCTCGGCTAGGGCCTGATCGTGGGTAATCAAATAGGCAGTCCGGAGCGCCTTGAGCGAGTGGACTCGCACCAGGATCTGCATCCCGTCGATCTCGCCGCGCTTGAGCCGGATGATGCCCTCGAGTTCCTGCACGCCCACCTCCTCGCCCCCTACTCTGCGATATCTGCTACTGTCACTCTTATTACCCGCCGACATCCCGTAAGGTTCATTTTTCGCCGGGTCCGACCATGTACGAGACGACACGAGTGCTTTGTGCGAATTAGGGATGGACCTTCACCGCTGGGACCAGGGCTGACCATTTGTGCTCACCAAGGCCGGTGATACGCACCGTACCCTGGAAGCGATACATGGGGACCAGATACAAAATAGTTCCCCTCGTGTCCAGCGCCTCAACTACCTCGACCCGCCGCAGCGATCCAGCGCCCGCGACTCGCATCGCCCCCATCTCCTGTACCGCGATCGGTACCTTGCGCGTCCGCACCATCCTCCATGCCGTTTGCACATCGCGCGTGACAACGTGCCCTGAGCGCCGAATAGGCAGCCACAGCCGGGCCTCGATCACTCGGCCATCGGGCAGCACGATGACCGTGGCCTGCGTTTCGGCTGGCCGAGCAACGCCGCGCCACCCGAAGCTCACCTGCCAGGGGATGCCGGCAGCGGGGGGCAAGAGCTGTGTATCTGGCACAGTGTTTAGCACTGGCATCTGTGCCGGCCAGCCCAGGGCAGTGATCCAGCGACGGGCGAAGGAGACGGCGCGGGAGCGATTCAGCGCCGGGGCAGGGTGGGACGCGGAGATGTTTGGCGCGTGATGATAGATCAGTTCGCCGGTGTGTCGTGAGATGGCGAGACTGTGCAGTGCCTGGTTCGACCCCGGCCCACCCTGGGCCGCTACCTGCCAGGTCTGGTGGTCACCCGGACTGGTCCTCTGTACCACCGGCTGAACAATCCCGAGCTGACGGGCGAGGACGGCCATGCGAGGAAGGTCGAAGGATGGGCCGGCGAGTCGGTAGGCGGGGAGGAAGGCAGGCTCTGCGGGGAGGCGCGCGGCCGAGAGCGTGAGGTGGCCACCGTAGGCCCCAGCCTGGACGTCGAAGCCGCTCAACTCGGGGATCGGCAGGCCACCGCTCCCGCCTTGGAACGAAGGGGGGGCGGCACGCAGGAGATCGGCAACGGCGGGCGGTGGCGGATGCAGAGCGGGTCTGCCAGGAGTCGCGATGGCGACCGGCCGGGTTTCGGCGCGGTGACCGTGCAGGACCAGGGCGACGATCAGGACTGCGGCGAGCGCAACCGCGCTGGCGGCCCAGGCCGGCCATGGTTGACGCGGCTTGGTCCACACCGGTAAGCCCGGGCCACGGGCCATATCCGAGCGGCCGCGTTCCGCTGCTGTCGTCATCAGGCGCGTGCGGAGGTTGTCTCGGAACGCGCTACGCAGTCTCTCCGCCTCGACCTGCTCTTTCCGATGCACCACCGGCCCCAGCTCGGCGAGTGCTCTCTCGGCGTCCTCGTCGGTTCGAATGTCGCGCCAGAGGCGTTCCTTCTCAGACATGACTGGCCTCCTCTCCCTGCATCTGAAGGCGGAGCGTCCGCACCGCCCGGTGGAGGAGCTGTCTCACCGCTCCGTCGCTCCGTCCCATCTCGGTCGCCACATCGGCCAGCGCACGATCCTCATAGAAGCGGAGCCGCACGATCCACTGCTGGTCGGCCGGCAGGGCTGCCACGTGTTCCTGCAGCCAGTCCGCGCGCGCCCAGCAATCCACCCAGTGTTCCGCCTCGTCGCTCCTGGGGGCCTCCATGCTCGCTTCAAGGTCCGGATGCCCGCCGAGATGGACCAGCGAGGGAGATCGGCGGGCACGATCCACGGAGAGATTGGTGGCGATACGGAAGAGCCATCCCGAAAAGGGGATGCCCCGGTGTTGGTAGCGCCCAATCGCGGCCAGGGCGCGCTCGAAGGTCTGTGCCATCAGATCCTCCGCTTCCTCTCGGCTGGCGCTATGGACACGGCAGAACGCGTGGATGCGGTCGGCGTAGAGATCATAGAGCTCTCCAAAGGCGGCGGGGTCGTGCTTGGCACGATCGATCAGCTCGGCCGAGGCCTCCCGGCGCGTCCACCCCTCACTCACCCGACATCCCTCCTCCTCCTCTAACGTGATCCAGGCCGGAAATGTTACGCGCTGTCCCGCGTAACATTTCCCGAATGCCGTCGTTATGGGTGGTGTACATCATCATCCAGGAGCTTGCAATGTTGTGTTCCCTCCGCTCTATTCCTTTTCTTGTTGTCCTCGCCGTCGCCGTATGGCTTCCCAGCCGTGCAGTGGCTGGTGGCCCAGCCCCGTCGGATACCAGCGGATGTCCTCCCGGCGCCGTCTGTGATCTCGCACTTGGCGTGGGGTTGGTCCCGCCGGCCGGGTGGCAGCGTCTGCCTCCCGGCAGCTTTCCCCCGCCCAGCCTGGCCTGGTTCGTCGGCCCTCCGAGCGGTTCCGTCAACCACATCCGCTTGGTCATCCGATCGGACGGCCGGTCGAGCGACCGCGACGATGCGCGTGCTGCCGCCACCACCGCAAACACGCTCATTGGTTCGTATTCGAACCGGGCATCCATCACTCGGTACCCGGTCCGCTACGGCTCGGCGCCGGGCGTCCTGATCCGCGGCCTTCCCGGAACTCCTGAGCCCTACACATTCATTATTCTCGCCCACCAGGGCGCGCTCTACAGCGTCCTCGCCCCAGGTTCCAGGCTCGCGGTCGATCAGCAGCAGGCGCTGGCCGGCGTGCGGTTCATCACGCGCGTCGGTCCCATTCCGCCGGCAAATCCTCCGCCGCCGATAGACCGTATGCCGGTTCAAAAGATCACGGGTGACGTTTTCACGGGGCGTGCGTTCACCCTCACGCCGGCCAACGGCTTGCATGCAGGGACGCACACCTACTCGCGGTGGTTCAACGTCCGTTCCCATCATCCATGGCTCCTGACCTACAGCGTCCCCTGCCAAGCCGGGAAGGCCCGGCTGGTGGTGGACATTAAGAACGCGTCAGGGTATGTGATTAATCGGGTGCTCCATCGCCGTGGCCGGGCGCCACACGTGACCCAGATGGAAGAGATGGTGGGGTTGCGAGTTCCCCACGGTGGCATGCATACCAATCAAGTATTCCCCCTCCACCCCGGAGGGGGAGGGGGGGATGCGCGCAACGGAGGACACTCCTCCCCTCCACAATGCCGTGAACAAATACACGGCGCTGGGGACGAGCCACTCACAGAGCCGATAGTGCTGGCCCGCGGGCCAGTCCGCCGCGCCGTTGGGCGGGACAGGCGGCCAGGACACCCCGCCATGGGGGGCACAAGCAGGCCGAGCTACAGGCGCCTGCATATACCTCGGCTTGAGAGCCGCGTACTTCAACCGCCTTTAGCGCAGGAAGCTAAAAGCGCACGAGGCCCGGCGGCGGCAAGATTCTCACCGCACATGGCTCCGTGGTGCATGAGTATGCTCGCGATCATCGTCGGCCGTCTCGTTCCCCGGCGTGTCCATCATGCGCAACATAGCGGGTCCGCCGGTGCGGAAGAAGCGAAGGAGCAGCACCAGAGCGACGAACAGGAACACGATGTTGAGTGCTGACGTATAATTCCAGCTTGGTCCCTCGGTGATCACGCCCACCGCGCGGTTGGTTGGAATGATACCCAGCGCGCCGAACAGCACTTCGACCACGTAGCCGGCCAGCGCCATCGCGAAGTAGAAGGTCGCCAGGATATAGATCGCTACTCTGCCACCATAGTATTTCCGGTAAATGTCCAGGATGGGCAAGATAATCAGGTCGGCGAAGATGAACGACACCACGCCGCCAAACGAGATCCCTCCGCGCCACAAAACGGCGGCGAGCGGCACATTTCCCACCGAGCAGACGAAGGACACCATGGCCACCAGCGGCCCGACCAGGGGGCCTTCGATCTTCGCCAGGGTGGGATGGCTGGAGAGAAAGAACGCTCTCCAGAAGGAATCCGGTACCCAGGCAGCCAGGGCGCCGGCAATCAGGAAGCCTCCAGCGATGTCGACCCATACCGAGGCCCAGTCCATGACGAACAGGTGGCTGGTGGCGGTGAAGCCCCGCCTACTGAACAAGCGCGAGAGGAATGAGCCGCCCTGGACGCTCATATCCATGGCCGCATGCCCTTCCATGCGGCCGGCAATGCCTTGTTGCGCCTGCCGCATGGCCAGATCGGCCAATCGAGGCGTCAGCGTAAAGCGGAAGATAAGCGCAATCAGGATCACCATCAGAATGCCGCCCAGAAACTCCGAGGCGGCAAAGGGCCAACCCATGAGCACGATCAGAATAATCCCCAGCTCGATCACCAGATTGGTGGAGGCCAGCTCAAAGGCCATGGCATTGGTCAGGCTCGCGCCCTTCTGGAAGATGGAGCGCGCTAACGCCACCGCCGCATAGGAGCAGGAGCTGGAGGCCACGCCGAAGAGGGTGGCGAGCGTCAAGCTTTTCGGCGAATCCTTGCCCAGAAGCCGTGCCATGGCCGCGTGAGAGACGAACACCTGCACCACCGCGGAGAGACCAAAGCCGAGCACCAACGGCCAGAGCACCTCCCAGAACATATCAAAAGCGGTGCGAAGAGCATCGAGAATAAACATTGGCGCCTCCTCGGCGGCAGGTTCCAGTCGAAACCGAGCGCCGAGGGCACCAGTTCGATGGGAGGGCGAGACATACGCCTCACCCCTGGGATCAGTCCGTGTGTATACCCCCGGCGGGTATATACACGCCACAAGTATACCCCATCGCGGTTCACGATGCAAGCTGCCGCCGTGACGAACCCTGCTGCGGGAATAGCTATTTCACAACGATGCCGCTATACTGCATCCAACACGACAATTGCTCCTGCAAAGGACTTAGAACTATGGGAGCCGTTCCTCCTTCGGGTTCTCAAGTCCTGCGCGTCTACACTCTCCTCCGCGAGGCGCTGGTAGCCGGTGAATTTCCCAGCGGGACGCGCCTTCCCTCGCAGGACAGTCTGGCACGACGTTTTGGTGTCGCGACACTCACTTTACGGCGAGCCCTATCGGTACTCGAAGGGGAAGGTTTCGTCATCTCGCATCATGGGCGAGGTACCTTTGTTCTGGCGCAGGCATCACAAGTCCCAGTGTCAGAGACTGACGTCATCGCATCTATCGATCCCTATTCCCACATGCAATTCCAGAATTTTCCGGTCCCCACCTTCACCTGGCGAGGGGCGGCCGACGACTGGGTGTTGGTCGACGCCAACCGCGCGGCTGACGCATTAACCCATGGCGCCATCCGGCCCTTAATCGGCCAGCGTGGACGGGTGATCTTCGCCGCTCACCCCGAGGTCCTGGCGGCGTTCGACCGCTGCAGAGCACGGCGACAGCCGATGCGCCAGGCGATGTCCTGGCGACTGGTGTCGACTGGGGAGGAAAGGGACCTTACCGTCTCCTCTATCTTCGTCCCGCCAGATTTGGTGATGGTACATGCCGAGGATGAGACCGAGCGAAAAACGGCCGAGCGAGCCCTGCGCGACAGTGAGGAGCGCTTGCGGAGTCTAGTTGCGGCATGCGGTGACGGTATCTTCCGCATTCTGGAGAACGGCACTATTACCTTTGCCAATCAGCGCGCTGCTGACCTCCATGGCTACCTGCACCCGTCCGAGCTTGTCGGGTTGCCCGGGGCTGATCTCGTGAGTCCGGAGTACCGCGGGCAAGCGCGGCGCAACATAGGCAAGGCGATGGAAGCGGGGAAGGTGACGGCTACCGAGTATCCAGCGCAGCGAAAGGATGGGTCGACGTTCCTCGCAGAGGTTTCCGCATCCATGACTCATGCCGCGGGTCAATCGGCCGAACTGACTGTGATCGTGCGGGATGTCAGCGAACGTAAGGGTGTCGAGGACCACTTGCTCCAGGATGGACCACGATTCAACGCGCTTCTGGAGGAACGAGTCGCGGCCAGAACAACTGAAATCCTCAACCTTCAGGAAGTCACGGCGGCGCTGTCTGGCGCTGTGAGCCCCGTCGAGGTGGCCGATGTCATGGTGTCCAGGGTCCTTCCTTTAATGGGGGCCAATGGCGGATCGATTCGCATGCTTGCAGATAAAGGTGAGCACCTGGACTACCTCGGCGGGAGTGGGTACGGCCCCGACGTAACCCCCTCCTTTCAGCGAGTCCCTCTGAGTATCTCTAGCCCCTTCACCGATGCGGTGCGCGAGCGCACCGCGCTCTGGATCGAGTCGCCCGAGGAGTGGCGGACACGATACCCCGAGGACACTGTGGCGCCAAGCGAAGACCGGCATGAAGCGGCTGCAATTATTCCGCTGGTTGTCAAGGGGAAAGCGATCGGGGTTCTCGGCGTTACGTTTGCTCATGCCCGACAGTTCGACGACGATGCACGGCGTTTTATGGTCTCGGTGACCCAGCAATGTGGCCAGGCTCTGGAGCGGGCACGCCTGTACGATGCCGAGCACCGACGAGCGGTTGAACTGCAGGCGCTCAACCATGAATTGGAGACTTTTGCCTATTCTGTTTCCCACGATCTCAGGTCACCGCTGCGGGGCATCGACGGCTTCAGTAAACTCGTGGTCGAGCGCTACGCTGACCAACTCGATGATACCGGCAAGCAGTACCTCCACCGCGTCCGCGCGGCCACCCAGCGCATGTCCTTGCTCATCGATGATCTCCTGAAGCTCTCTCGCGTCACCCGCGCTGAACTTCACTGCGAGCAGATCAATCTCAGCGAACTGGCTCGCGACGTTCTTGCTGACCTGGTGGTATCAGAGCCCCATCGACAGGTCAACTCCCTGATCCAGCCCGGACTGGCAGCGCGAGCCGATCCCCGGCTGGTACGTATTGTTCTGGAAAATCTGCTGGATAACGCCTGGAAGTTCACCAGTACGCGTGATGCCGCCACCATTGAGGTCGGCGTCCAGGAGCACGACGGGCAGCAGGTCTATTTCGTCCGTGACAACGGCGTCGGGTATGACATGGCCTATGCCGACAAACTCTTTGGACCGTTCCAGCGGTTACATTCCATGCACGAGTTCGGAGGTACCGGGATCGGTCTGGCAACTGTGCAGCGCATCGTCAATCGACACGATGGGCAAACCTGGGCGGAAGCCGCCGTTAATCAAGGAGCCACCGTGTACTTCACGCTGGGAGGCACATAAGACATGGCAGCTATTCCCACCATCCTGCTGGTCGAAGACAATCCGGACGACGCGGACCTCGCGCTACTCGCATTCCAGGAAAGCCAGCTCGCGAATGAGATCGTGGTGGCCCACGATGGCGTTGAGGCGCTCGACTATCTCTTTGGCAGGGGCGATTACGCCGATCGGGACATGTCCATCATACCGCAACTTATTCTTCTCGACCTGAAGCTTCCCAAACTGGATGGGCTGGAGGTCTTGAAACGCATCAGGGCTGATGAGCGCACCCGACTTCTGCCGGTGGTCATACTCACCTCCTCCGACGAGGAGACGGATATTGTACAGAGCTATGGCAGCGGCGCGAATAGCTACATCCGTAAACCGGTCGGCTCTACCGAATTCGCTGACGCGGTCAGAACCATGGGACTCTACTGGCTGGTCCTCAATCGTGCACCGTAATGCCATGCCGCCGCCGCTGTCCATCCTGCTGATCGAAGACTCTGACGATGACGCCTTGCTGATCATCGCCGAGACTCAGGTTACGGGACGAGACGTATCCTTCCATCGCATCCAGACCGAGACGGAACTCCGCGATGCGCTCCACGAGTCCCACTGGGATGCCGTGCTCTCGGATTACCAGCTCCCTGGCTTCAGCGGGCTGGCGGCCCTGGCTATCGTCCAACAGCACGATCCTGATCTTCCGTTCCTGGTTGTCTCCGGGGCGATCGGCGAAGAAACGGCTGTCGAGGCTATGAGAGCGGGCGCCCACGATTACATCATGAAAGGGAACCTTTCTCGACTTTCTCCCGCTGTCGAACGCGAGGTGCGCGAGGCAGTGGAGCGGCGAGCGGGCCGCCGGGCAGAAGTCGACCGAGAGCAGTCGCTGGTCCGAGAACGGGAGGCGCGCATCCTGGCGGAGAAGGCAGTAGAGCGGACGGCGCGGCTGCAGGCGCTGACTGCAGCCTTATCGCGGGCGGTGACCCCGGGGGATGTGGCGGCGGTGGTGGTGAACCAGGGAGCTCTCGCAACAGGAGCCATCGGCGCCGGTGTCTCCACCCTTTTGGAGGACGGCTTGACGCTGCAGACGCTCTGCGCACTCGGCCCTCTGCCGGAGGATATCGAGCACTATCGAACGGTGTCTCTCCGGGATGATACTCCGCTTGCGGAGGTGGTCCGGACGGGTCTTCCCGCCTGGTTACCACCAGTGCAGCAGTGGGAGAGCCGGTATTCAGACGTGGCGCAGGCATTCACACGCGCCGGCTATCGTGCCGCTGTAATTCTGCCGATCTCGGCACACGATAGGACCATCGGAGCACTCAGTTTCGGCTTTGGGGACGAACGGGTACTTTGCGAAGACGATCGCGCTTTTCTCCTGTCCCTTACCCAACAGTGCGCCCAGGCGCTGGATCGCGCCTCGCTCGATGAGTCGGTTCGGCAGAGCGGAGCCCGCTTTCATGCACAATTCCTCGGCTTCCCGATCCCGACTTATATCTGGCAGGTGAGCGGCGACGATCTGGTGGTCGTTGACTTCAACAATGCCGGTGACGCGATCACACAACAGCGTATTCGTGCCATCATTGGTACCCCCGCACGCGTCATGTTCGCCGAACACCCTGAAATCCTCGAAGACTTTGCGCGGTGCCTCCGAGAGCGAAAGACCATTCGACGAGAGATGCACTACCGACTGCCAACGGTCCACACCGAGCACGACTTCGTGGTCCACTATGTGTTTGTGCCGCCTGACCTGGTCATGGTTCACACTGAGGACGTGACCGACCGGGTACAGGCGGCGCAACATCTCCACTTTCAGGCACGCCTGCTCGATACCGTCGGCCAGGCGGTGGTGGCCTCGACCCCGGATGGGGAGATTACCTACTGGAACCACGGCGCCGATCGCCTCTTCGGGTATCACGCAGAGGAGGTCATTGGACGGAACGTGGTTGAGGTCTTGCCGACGACCCGCTCGGTCACGGGATCCCGTCGTATACTTGACACGATCCGCGCGGGTGAGGAGATGGTGGACGAGTTCCTCATCCGGCGGCGGGACGGCGCCATGGTGCCGGTCCTGTCGCATGGAACCCCCATTCGGGACGAGACCGGAACCATCACCGGCATCATTGGCGTATCGAGCGATATCAGCGAGTTAAAAGAGGTCGAACAGGAGTTGCGCCGGAGCAAGGAACGCTTTCACGCTATCTTCGATCAGGCGGCTGTCGGCATGGCACAATCGACTCTCGACGGGCAATTCCTGCTCGTCAACAACTATTTTCTGACTTTTCTGGGGTACACGCGAGATGAAATCCTGCAGAAAAGTTATCAGGAAATCACACATCCTGACGATCTGGACGCTAACCTTGCACAGTATCTCCGTCTGGTGGATGGCTCGATCAAGCTCTATCGTCATGAGACACGCTACATCCGCAAGGATGGGACCTCTCGCTGGGCAGAGGTAGCATCTTCTTTAATGGTCGACGAGCAGGGACATCCTCGCCATACACTCGCTGTTATTGTCGACCTTGATGCGCGTAAGCAGGCTGAAATCGCCGTACGGGAAAGCGAGCAACGCTATCGAGCTCTGGTCGAGACGTCCCCGGATGGCATCCTACTCAATGACATGCGCGGACTGATCGTGATGGCAAATCAGCAACTTGCGACCATGCTAGGGTATGACACTGCAAACGAGCTCAATGGCGTCAGCATCGGAGCGCATCTCGCCGATGCTGAGCGGCGGCGAGCTTTTGAGATCCTTGAACTGCGGATACAAGAAACCGTGCCAACGGCCTCATACACGCGATACAGTGTGCTGCGGCGTGACGGAACCAAGTTCCCCGCAGAGGTCAATTCCTATCGTGTTCCCGACGGGTCCGGCAAAGCAGGGTTCGTGACGTCGACCGTCCGCGATATAAGCGAGCGTGTAGCCTACGAGGCACAACTCGAACACCTCGCCCTCCACGATTCACTGACCGGCCTGGCCAATCGGACCTTGCTCTATGATCGGCTCCAGCAGACGCTGGCCGGCGCGCGGCGTAACGGTGAGAGTCTCGCGGTGCTCCTCCTTGATCTTGATCACTTCAAGGACATCAACGACACCTTTGGTCATCACGTTGGCGATGGGGTCATCCGAGAAGTAGCCGTCCGTCTCACGGCGATCCTACGAGGGGTGGACACGTTGGCGCGGTTAGGCGGCGACGAGTATGCGCTCCTTCTTCCCAAAACCGATCTCCTAGGCGCCCTGGAAACGGCGACTAAACTCACCTACGCGCTCGAGCAACCGATCGACCTCGATGAGCAGCGGGTTCATGTTGGAGCCAGCATTGGAATCGCGCTCTATCCCGATCACGCCGCCGACCCGGACACGATCCTGCGCCATGCCGATGTCGCTATGTATAGCGCAAAACAGGCCAATGGCGGCTATGCCGTCTATGCTGCCGAGAAAGACTCTTACAGTCCCACGCGACTTGCCCTGAGCGGCGAACTCCGGGATGCCATACGGAGCGATGAACTCGTGCTCTACTTTCAGCCGAAGATGCGATTGGCTAGCGGTGAAATCGACGGCGTGGAGGCGCTGGTCCGTTGGAACCATCCCGAGCACGGACTCATTCCGCCTGACCAGTTCATCCCTCTCGCCGAGCATTCCGGATTAATCAGGCCCCTCACCACCTGGGTCATCGACAAGGCTTTGAAACAGTGCCGCGACTGGCGTGATCTCAACTTCACTGTGGGCGTGGCGGTCAATCTCTCGGTCCGTAGCCTCCACGATCCGGATCTCCCGAGAGTTATTATGGGATCGCTTGCTGCCAGCGATGTTCCTCCATCACAACTCACCGTCGAGATCACCGAAAGTGTCATTATGGCCGACCCCGATCACGCCATGGACATGTTGGAACAGCTCACCAATGTGGGTATCAAACTCTCGATCGATGACTTCGGTACCGGGTACTCCTCACTGGCGTACCTCCGTCACTTGCGAGTTCACGAACTCAAGATCGACAAGTCCTTTGTGATGGATCTTGATACGAACGACGACAACAGAGTTATCGTCCGGTCCGTGATCGAACTGGGTCACAACCTGGGACTGGAGGTGGTTGCCGAAGGCGTGGAGAGCCAGGCCACGCTGGATATTCTGAGCTCGCTGCAATGCGAGCGTGCTCAGGGCTATCACCTCAGTCGACCTCAGACCGCGGCAGATATCACCACCTGGCTGCAGGAGCGAATCGCCCGCCGGCGGCGGCAGGAACCCGGGCGGCCGTCGCACATCGCCGTCATCGAGGATGAAGAACACATCTTCGATATGCTGAAATCGGTTCTGACGCTGGAGGGCTACTCGGTTGCCGTCCTCCGTCATCCCGCGCTCCTCGACTCCCTGTCGCCAGAGCAGCCGCCCGATCTGTTTCTGATCGACATCATGCTTCCCGGCATGAGCGGCATTGATGTAGCCAAGCAGTTGTACGCTCGAGGTTTTGGGGACGTGCCCATGATCGCGATGTCCGCGTCCGATCTACTCCTGCAGACCGCTGAAGGCACCGAACTGTTTCGTGCCCAAATTGGCAAGCCGTTTGACCTTCATGAACTGCTATCGCTCATTGCCAGCGCCATTTCAGCGAGGACAGAATGAAACCCAACGCCGGCGTTCTGCATTTGTCTCTTGGCATACGACAACTTTTGGTGGCTGTGATGCTGATTGTCGGTTTTGTTGGTCTGGCGCTGATACTCTTCCAGGCTCAAGCTGAAAACCAGCGGAATCTGGAAGCTCTGTTTCAGGTTCGAGGGACGATAGGTGCTCGGTTCGCACAGTCCTATGTAAACGATGTGTTTGCTCGCGAACAGCGGGTGGCACGGGCGCACCTGGGGGGAGCAGCCGTTTCGCAAAACCAGTTTGGGGACGTGCTCGACTCATTTGGCTTTAACGCCGGCCTTCTTCTCGATCATCGCGGTCGGGTACTCCTCGTCGTACCGCAGCGCCCCAGCCTCCTCGGACATGATATAACAGGCCAGTATTTGCATCTCCGCACTGCGGTTGCTGGACGTCGTGCCGTCTCCCGGGTGGTGCCGTCGGCGGCTCGCGGGAGTCCGCTGGTAGCGTTTGCATTACCGTACGACACGCTGTACGGGCGGCGTATTCTGAGTGGCGGCTTCGATGTGTCGCGCTCGCCGCTCGGTGAGTATTTGCGGAACGCCCTTCCGCAGTCCGGCACCTCCGCCTACATCGTGGACGATGCCGGGATAATTGTGGCCAGTAACGGGCGATCGCCAGCACGGGTGCAGTCCCTGAGAGGGGTTGACGGCGATCTCCTGGCAGCGATTGCACGAGGGAAACAAGGACCGTACATGCACGCGGGTATCGCCCGCTACTTCGTCGCGCGTGCTGTTCCCGGCACGCTATGGCGAGTGGTTATCACGGTGCCTCAGAACAGCCTGTACTCTCCAGTTTCAGGCGCCGCCCGGTGGGTACCGTGGGCGCTGTATTTCGCGTTTGTTCTTGGTGCTCTCTATGCCCTGTGGCTTCTCTTCACTCTCGCCCACAGTCGAGTTCAGCAGACACGGTTGTATGCAGAGTTGGATCGCGTTGCTCGACTCGACGGTCTTACCGCTGCGTACAATCGCCGTCAGCTCGACGAGGATCTCAGTCGAGAATTGACAGCAAGCCTTCGATACGGACGGTCGGCCGCGTTCATTCTTCTGGATCTCGACCACTTCAAACAGGCCAATGACCGGTATGGACATCAAGCCGGCGACACGATACTGCAGGAGACTGCATCCTTCCTGCGAGGCGCGGTACGCGAGACTGACCGCGTGTATCGCTATGGCGGCGAGGAGTTTGCCATCATCGCTCCGGACACCGAGCAGCAGGGCGTACGACAACTCGGCGAGCGCCTTCGAGCAGGAATCGAGGGTTGCCGCCAACCTTCCGGAAAACCGATAACAGCGTCGATTGGTATTGCTCTGATTCCGGAGCACGCGAAGACCTAAGCTGCCGTCATCGCCGCTGCTGACCGTGCACTCTACCAGGCGAAAGCCTCGGGACGCAACAGTGCGGTGATCTACACCGGGCATGAAGCAGGTATGCAGGCGACTGTTGCCCCTGCTCCATACTCCAATGAATGAGTGGGACCTAGTCCGACGCCCACCGACGGAGGTGAGTGAAATTGACAACGCAGAGTGAAACCACGTATCCGACGAGTGTGACCGGGCATCAAGAGCCTGGGCAGCGGGTTCTCAAGTACGGCATCGCTGCGATGGTGCTCGCTACGATGCTCATGGCCCCGGGCGTGGAGCTTTTCGTGGGCGCTGATGGTCGTTTCCACTCCTTGGGGAGCAGTCTGGCGTGGGATCGATGGATTGTTGCCCTCCATCTAATTTCTGATCTCCTCATTGGAGGGGCGTATGTCGCGATATCGCTTACCCTTCTCTATCTGGCCGGAAAGGCTCAGGAGGAGATTCCCTTCCTCTGGGTCTTTGTGGCTTTTGGCGCGTTTATTATCGCCTGTGGCTTTACCCACTTCATGGCGGCACTCACGGTGTGGACCCCGGTGTATTGGGCGTGGGCCGGCATCAAGGTTGTCACTGCCGTCTCCTCCGTGGCCACCGCTCTGGCTGTTCCGCCCATTGTCCCCAAGGTGCTCTCCATCATTCGACTTGCCCGGGAGGCGGGCGAGCAGAAGGACCAACTTGCCCGACTGAACAGCGAATTGGAAGAGCGCGTTGCCCAGCGTACCGAGCAGTTTGCAGAGGTAAACCGTCAGCTCAGCCAGGCGCGGGACGATCTCGAAGGACGCGTAGACGAGCGTACTGCGCAGGTCACAGCAATCAACACGGCACTGCACCTCGAGATAGCCGATCGGGAGCGCATGGCGGGTGCACTCCAGGAAAGCCAGCAGCTGTTCGAACAAGCGCTTATTGGGTCGGCCGCGGGAATGGCTCTGATGAGTAGGATGGGGCATGGATCAAGGTGAACCAGGCGCTCTGCGAACTGGTCGGGTACTCGGAAGATGAACTGCTTGAACGGACCTTCCAGGACATCACACACTCGGACGATCTGGAAGCCGATCTACAATACGTCCGCGAGACGCTTGCCGGTGAACGGCACGCCTACCAGCTTGAGAAGCGGTACATCCACAAGGATGGTAGCACTGTCTGGATTCTACTCGGCGTATCGCTGCTGCGTGATGACCAGGGCGAGCCACATTACTTCATCGCTCAGATGCAGGATATCAGTGCCCGAAAGCGTATGGAGGGAACGCTGGAGACACTTCTCGCGGAACGCACAGCGGCGTTGGAAGTGGTCGAACACCGGGCTTTGCACGATGGGCTGACCGAGCTACCGAATCGTACGCTGCTGTACGATCGACTAACGCAGGCGATACGGCGGGCACAGCGCGAAACGGGCCATGTTGCGCTTTTGTTTTTAGATCTCGATGGCTTTAAGGGCGTGAACGATACGCTGGGACATCACATTGGCGACCTGCTCTTGCAGCAGGTCGCCGATCGTCTCCGCGCAACCCTGCGGGAGTCCGATACGGCGGCGCGGCTGGGAGGCGACGAGTTTGCGATCCTCTTGCCGACTGAACAGGTTGCCGGCGCGGAGCTAGTGTCTCGCAAACTCCTCCAGGCTGTCGATGCTCCCTACCAGGTAGAGGAGCACCGGCTGGTGGTGTCGGCCAGCACTGGTATCGCGCTGTTCCCCGACCACGGAAACTCAACCGAAGAGTTGATGCGACGTGCCGACGTGGCGATGTACGAGGCGAAACGCGGACGATTAGGCGTAGCGGTCTATTCGGTCGATCGTGACATCAACACCAAGAGCCGGCTCGCTCTCATCGCTGAACTGCGGGAGGCCACGGAGAAGAATGACCTCGTGCTTCAGTTTCAGCCCAAACTGACCCTGCTCGACATGTCGGTGGGAGCGGTTGAGGCGCTCGTCCGATGGCAGCACCCTGAGAGAGGGTTGTTGCTTCCGCGAGACTTTATCCCCCTTGCCGAGGAGATCGGGTTCATCCATCCGATCTTTCGCTGGGTCCTGGATGCAGCGCTCAAGGCGTGCCGATCGTGGGAGAACTCGGGGACAATCCTCAATGTCGCGGTCAACCTCTCGGCTACCGACTTGCGAGACGCACAGCTCGTGGCGTTGGTCGCGGAGATGCTCCAGGCTCATGGACTGGCGCCCCACCGTCTCACGCTGGAGCTTACCGAGACAACCGTGATGGATTCCCGTGATGACGCCCAGGCCATACTCGTACTGCTCCACGAACTGGGCGTCCGGATCTCAGTTGATGATTTCGGCGTCGGCTATTCGTCGCTGGCCTACCTAGCACGCCTATCTGTGCATGAACTCAAAGTCGACCGTTCCTTTATTCGTCACTTGAATAGTCCGGGTCCTGATCGCTTGATCGTTCAGTCGGTCCTCGATCTGGGACGCCGTCTTGGCTTGGCCCTGGTCGCTGAGGGAGTGGAAGACGGGGAGACACTCGACCTCCTGCGAAATTTGGGCTGCGACTACGCGCAGGGCTACCACATTGCCCGTCCGATGTTTGCCGGCGATCTGCTCAATTGGCTGAAGCCGTCATAGAGCGACTTGCTGAGTGATTGGCCTATTTGACATACTGAGGAATGAAAGCATATTCCCCCGACTTGCGGTCCAAGATCGTGACCGCGGTTGAAGCTGGCAGATCCAAGGCCGAGGTCGCCCGCGT
>JAABUU010000922.1_pt1 | contig 57386 bp, 55 predicted proteins | sample 5559301 | NCBI WGS metagenome assembly JAABUU01 (sample SAMN10711884, study PRJNA513360) | rock metagenome | isolation source: Antarctica rocks | place: Antarctica: Victoria Land, Richard Nunatak white
CAAAACTGATGAAGATAGTCAAATAGCACGTCGTTCATATAGTGTTGATAGAAAGTCGAGTCGTTGATTAATTCAAAAGACATCACGTGATATTTGTAGAAATCAAAAGAGGTAATAAAGATAGTCAAATCTTCGCTTCTCAAATGCATACGTAGTTTGTTGAAGACAACTATTATATTCAATCGAGTCAGATACTTGCTATCTTGAATACGAGCGAGAGTTTCGTCTATTAAGAGTAGGAAATAGCGATCTCGTTTGATCAAAGCATTGAGCTTTCTATAATCAACGCAGAAACGCAGACTATCGTCTTTCTTTTCGATGAATAGTATGAACGAAGCATATGAGATCGAGCTAGAAGATATAAAGCTCTTATTCAGATGTTCAATCGAATAATTCTTCATCTTTTGAAGCTTGTAATCAGACATATGATAGAGACAACTTCAAGAAGATGTTCTCTTGTTGATCAACTCAATTTTATGATTGTAAAGACGATGAGAAGATAGTTGATCAGTCATCGCTCGATCAAACACATTTAGATAGTCATGATATTTCAAAGAAAGCTTAGCTTTGACTTCTTTCAAGATCTTTTCATGTGAAAGCTCTTGTAGATTTACATCTTCGAGTTTATTTCTAGCTGTTTTTAGAAGTCGATCGATTTTCGTGATGATGATCGCGAAAGTAGTCACATTCAATCATTTGACTAGTGATTTATATGCTGCAGTCTCTATCATTGCTATGTTCATTGAATTGAAAGACGAAGCGAAGTTGATTGAACTAGATGATTTCACGATTCTACTGAATGAAGATAACTTCTCGCTGAGTTGAGTGACAACAGAAGAGATAGATCTCTTTAGTATTTGAGTAGAGATTGAACTCTTCTGTTCTATCGCGATTTTCTTGCTTGAAAAGACAGTCGAATGAGCTTTGATAAAAGCTTTGATATGAGCTTCGAAACTAGAAAATTGAAGACGATCATCTTTCATATCAATAGTTATCTCGATCTTGTTCATTCATGTTTTTTCGAGAATCATCTGATGTTGATCTAATCGAGTGATTAGCATAAAGACGAAACGTTTCATATGATCTTGAACAGTTAGATTTGAATAAATTGCATGAGTAATGAGCTTTTTTGCATAATGATCATCGAATTCTCTTATTGATTTGAGCTTGATTAAAGATAAAGATTCAATTTGCAAATGATCACAAACATTCTGCGCGATTAATTCATCAATGAATGAATAGTCAGCTGCTTCAGTGTCAATCAATGACTTTAATGAGTAACTAATTTCATTGCTAGATAGTACACATTCAGTAGTCAAAGATTTCGAAGCAAAGAGATCATTTGAGCTGCTCATTGTTGAAGAAATTAACACATTTTTCATCGCGTCTTTGATGAAAGTCACTAGTTTTTTGTCTCATTCTTTGATTTCTCTGTAAATAATTTCTTCTCTTCTTTCAACATGATGATCTCATTGAGGCAAGAAATGAATGCACAAGATGTCAAAGTATCAATCTTCAGCTGAGAGCAGTTTTTTGAAAGATAACTCGATACTTTGCAGTTGAAGCAGATGATTGACATTCTTGATCATTCAGATTCAAGAATGAAAAAAGTAGCAAGTCAAACATAGCTAGTAGTCGAGACTGATGCTGATGTCAACAAAGAAACGAAACGTTTTTTCGAAGCTGCTATTGATTTGACTGTTCATTGCTCGTCACGTAGCTGATAATTGACTTGTTGTTTGTTATTCACATCTTGAAGAAAGATCTTGAGCTTATCAAGCGAGCTAAACTCTATGAGGCAAACTGACAACGCGTTCAGAAGATGATTATTGATTTTATTCTGAATGTCGTTCATCAGAGTGATATTGTCGTAGTTCAGAAAGCTGAATATTCTAGTGAATTCTGAATAGAAAGAGCTGAAGAGCTTGTTGAGCTGCTTCAGAGCAACGTATTTGCAACGACACTTTCAAATCAGATTCTGATCTTTGTAAATTTCTTTCAGATGTTTCAGTAGCTCTGATAGTGACTGATAGAATAAGAAAGCATCAATATGATGCTTTGCATAGATTTGCTGATCAGCATTGTCTTCTAGTCTGAAAATCACATAGGCAATACGAATCTTTTCAGTAGAGTAATGATTCACGTTGACATCGAGCTTGTCAGCTATTTTGATGTTTCATGTTTTTCAGATAGAGTCATCTGTTTCGATGAAGATGAGTGAATTTGAAAGCTTGATGAACTTGTGATGATCATTCTCATTATCAGATAGAGTAGAAGATTCTTGTTGAGAGCGAGCTTCTTTCTGATTGACTCGTTGCTCAGCTGACTGAGTATCTTGATGAGGCATAGATTGATCAGCTTGACGTTGTTTCGCTCTGAAGTTCAATCGCTCGCCTTGTAGCTGATTGATCTTTTTCTCTAGCTCATCATTCTTATCAAAAGCGACTTCTAGTTGTTTCGCTCTCTTTTTGTGATCTTCTTGTATGAGAAGTCAGTGTTCATTGAGTTGTAAAGTCAAGTCTCGCTGACTTCGAAGCTCATTCAGCATATTGATGACTTCGCTGAGTTGATTGCTGACTCAATGAAACAGTTGTTCTTCAATGTTTATGTTTCATGCAATGACAGCTTTCTCAGCTTTAACTGAAGCATCAATGAGTAGAAGTGAAACTCTTCTATTGACAATGCTTCTAAGCAGACGAGTTGTTCAAAGCTCAACTGACTTGACGTCATGTGTCATGATGAGAGAAGATAGAAGTTGTTGAGATAAGAATAAATGAGAGATTGATGTTTTGAATTGATGTTTTTTAATAAGTGAAAATTCAAAGAATTTCTTGTGAATTTCAGGTAATAATTGAGTGCTTTATTCAAAGAATCTCTTGCAAATAGACTGGTGAAAATGAGTGTAGAATCGAAGAATTTCTTGCAATCTAAAATGATGATGCAAATTTGAAGAATTTCTTGCAAATTTTTCTTACTGAATAAATTGTTTTGTATCGTCTATTCATCGATAGCAGAGTAGTAGATGATGAGCATTTATCTAATGTTAGAAATCAGCATAAAGCGAGTCAATATGAGTGTCATTTAACTAGAAGATAAATGCTAAGAAAGAAAGATAGCTACAGAAAAGAAGCTGACTACATATGTGTGTTTCTCAGTCGACGCTAGACTCAATAGAAACTAGTCAAGATAACGAAGCGAGAATAAATCTGACAAGGCTAGAAGACTGAGTCTGACAAGACTAGAATCATGACATTTAGCTTGTTCAATTAAAAAAGTGCATGTTCAAGATATCAAAGAATTTCTTTGTCATGTAAATGATATTGAGCAAGTATCATGAAGTTTATCATTGCTTGAGCGAAGTGAATTGTTGCAGATGCTCTCGTGATCAGAAGTGATGCAATGATTGATATAAGCTGACATATAATCGACTTTCAATCTGCATCAGTTCATTACTTAATCATACTGTATTTAACAAATCTCTTCATGTCTTTAAATAATGAAATGACGTGAAATCTTTAATTCAGCTGAGCTGTTTCTGATGCATCATTTAAAGCTAATCTGATTTCTTTTCTTCTTTAACTTGTATAAACACTTTCGTTAATGATCTGACTAAGTCATAACATCAGATACAAGACAATTCTCTTAAGTAGTTGATGTAGCATGTTTATCATCATTGTCTCATGAATATTGATAAACATATTTGATCATGCAAAGTTTTTCACTGAATGTATTCAAGCAAAGTCATTCTCAATCATATTGTTCTTTCTTTGTTGTTTCTGTTGATTTCTAGTGAATGCATGCGTTTAAATTGATCATGTCTTATCTAAATTTTCATGCTCATGAAATGACACTTGATAAATAAAACATTGTTGATTCATCTTGATGTTTGTGATTAATACTTGTTTCTTGTAGTTCATCATGAACTTAATGATTATCAAATAACATTGTCTTATTTTATTGTTCACGCAAAGAATAGAAATATCATTTCTGAACATAGCTTCAATGACTGTTACATGTGAGATCATGTATTAATGCATGATGATACATGTTTAACGTACGCTTGAGTATGATTGATAACATCATGTGTCAAATCTTTGACTTGATATCATTGTTGTCATTATCAACTATGAAAAGAAATTTCAAAAGAATCAATTTTAATCGTTTTTGAGCATATCTTGTGCATTGATTTAGATTCTCTATCATTAGATATATAAATCATGCAGATAAATCATCTTAATGCTCAGTCAAGACTATCTTATCAATGAAAATTAACAGTGATATCACGATAGCATCATCAGAAAGCTTCTTTTGCGTTTTTCATTATCAATCAGCAGTATGCATCTCATCATACACTCAAAAGTTGTCAACATTATAATGTTGAATGAGTATGTAGATTAACTCATCTTGAAATGATGAGTGATTCAACAAGAATTGAAGTGTCTTGATGATGTCATAATACAAAATGCAGTGCTGCTCTTCTTAAACTTCTTCATAACTGAATTCAACTGTGAATGTTTAAGAATGTCACTTGTCATTTTCAACATCATATGAAATCTGATGTAAAAGCTGACATGTTAATATAAGACTTGCAAGCGTAAGTCTTGAAAGAATTGATTAACACTATCTTTGATAATCTTTATTTAATGAAGTCAGTGAGTGAATGCATAATCTGCTTTGCATTGAAATGAATAGTATTGATTGTTGTTTATGTTTTTGATTATTTGAGAATTTAAGCTCAACAACTCTGATATTTTCTTTGACATGTTAACTGTTGTTTTGACATCACGATCAGTTGTCTTGACGAAGATTTCAACTTGCAGCATTGATGATGTGAAGAGAAGTTCAGTCTGAAGTTGTATCATTTTGATTCTTGATGATATATGTTTCATATTCTGATTCAAATCAGCGTTATTCATCTCAGTGTTCATATGCTTTTCTGCAAAATTATTTATTAACATATATTCTTGATTCTCATTTTCAATGTTCATCTGAACATTCTCATTGTAAGAATCATTCAAGTTTGAATTTCATTTTGCAATCTCATGATTGCATCAGATGAGTTGCATCAAATTGCATGATAATGATTTTGATGATGATGATAACTTTCGTCAGAGAATCTTTCGCAGTTGATCATGCAAGCAAACATGATAGTGATGAAGATGATGTTCAAGCTCGTTGATGTTGTTTATCTTCATTTCACATGAAGAGCATACGCGTTGCATTATCTGTAAATCTTTGATTAGTGTTTTTATATAACTTGTATGAAGTAATGATGAATTGTAATAATTCTTTACATTCGACTGTTTATCTGTGCATGAAATGTCAGTAATGAGATGAATTGAAAAATGTCAATTGCAAAGTTGATGAATTACGTTTGCTCAGAAGTTATCAACTTCAATTTGAACTCAATAATTAAAATATGTAAACTATATTTAGCTAAATCATAAAGAAAACAAAATCAATCACTTAGATTGAATAAATATCATCGCTATTCTCATGATTCAGCTATTGTCACTCAAGATGCAATCATTTAAATCTTTTATGAAATGAGAGTAATGATTGCTAAAGTGCTATATATCTCAAGTCGAAGCAATTTTCAGAATTTACAAACTTTATCTTGTCATCATCATTTATCTCGTTCTTGTCATGACTTGATGAGCAATTCAAGAGATATATGACTATGCATTTATCTTCTTCATCTTCATTTGAAACTTTCTGATAGCATGTCAATTGCGCTTAAACTCATCGTTGCTTCTTCTGAGCTTATCATAAGTGCAAGACTGCTTAGATTTTATAGTTGTTGCTATTTGATGTACAATGAAGATTAAGAAGATTCAAGTATCAAAGATCAAAGACTTGAACTTAAATGAAGAAATCAGTTGATTGACAAATGTAAAGATGAACTCATCAGTCAAATAAGTGACAGTAACGAGTGAAAATGATTGTTGATGATGAGATGACATTGAAGATGATGTAGTTTTGTTTTGAAGAACTTCTCATCTGATGATTCTTCATGTGATGTTGACTGCTTGTTTGAGTGATGACAAGAATTTTGACACATCTGATGACACATCTTGATTGAACTCATCTATTACTACTGTCAATAGTTAAATCATGAGTTCAATTACAATGTACATATTAATAAATCAGATGTTGCTGCATACGTTGACTTCAATGAAAACGTACTTGATAATGTTGCACTATAGACAGTGTCTGCAATGAACTGACTGCTTGATGAAGACTTCAATTTCATCAATGAATTTTCATTTCTTGAGAATAAATGAAGTCATTCAATGACTAGACTGAATGAAGAATTGTTGCAGTCAATTTCTTTGTCATCTTTTGCAATTACTGTTGTTCAATATTGTATTGTCTTTGATTTTATCACTTCATGAGAATGATTTATATTTCAATGATAACAAATGCAAGTGAAGTTTTTACACTGCTTGTGACAACATCATCAACAAGTAAGAAGATTGAGTATGTATGATTCATCTCTCTGCAAATGCTTCTTACGTTTGTTCTTTAAACACTTTGCATGAGTGATGTTGCTGATCTGAATGAAAGCAATCAGTTAGCTGATACACAGAAGAAGCAACTTAAAATGATAATTAAGATTTCATCTTTTGACATTTGTATCTTTCTGTCTTTTCTTGATACTTTGAGCTCAAAAGAAGTTTCATCATTTGTGATATAATTGCTGAAATCTTTGCAAATTCATGAACTAATCAATTCAATGATGAATTCTCTCTTGTTACTATTCTGCAAATGAAACAGTATATTCTTCAGATCTCTTCAATCATTGTGTTTCTTCAACGTTTTTGTCATCTCAATTAATTAATTGAAGCAATGAACAATAGTCTGATTGCAAAGCGAAAAATGCATGTAGTTTCAGTTGATACATCAGTTGAAGATCAAACGAGATTGATCATTACATCAAAGCTCAAAGTCAAACTTGTTTGCATGATTGAATATTCTTGTATCTGAGTCGTGTGAAATCTTTCTATCATCAAGTACGATTGTTCAGTTCACAACGTAAGACAGATCATATACATCTGAATTATCATTGTAAAAGTCTACAGACTTCTTGATCATGTTCTTATTTGTTTTTTCATCATATATTTCAGAATCAACTCTGTTCTTTTGACTATTATCATTAACACTCAAGATTTGCTTGAATTGATGCTGTGTATCATGTCTGAGTTGTAAGTTCAGATCAGTAAATAAGATAATATCTTTAAGAAGATACTTGATGTCTTTCAAATTAAACTGTTTGTTTCACAACTCTGTTCTATTTGTTTGCTTCAAAACTAGACTGATCATCAAGTTGAGTTTTGAGTTGACATTTTGAACTCAAATCAATGTTGAGTCAAGTTGCTCATATTTTCAACTTGACGCAACTCGACTCGACTGAGAATTGAGTCAACTCGACTCAACTCGTCAAGAACTCAAGCTTGACGTCAAGAGAGCTAAATATAGAAATTTTTCCGACTTTTGCATTATCTTTTTGATAGAAAGTCATGAAGAGAAAACATGAAGATCATTTGATAAAAGATCATGACAAGAAACATAAAGAGAAACATGAAGATCGTTTGATAAAGAGTTATGACGAGAAACATAAAGAGAAACATGAAGATTGTTTGATAGAAAGTCATGACGAGAATCATGAAGAGAGTTATGACGAGAATCATGAAGAGAATCATGATGAGAAACATGAAGAGAAACATGGCAAGAAACATAGAGAGAAACATGACGAAGAACATGATGAGAAATATGAAGAAGAACATGATGAGAAATATGAAGAAGAACATGACGAGAAACATGAAGAGAAACATGAAGGAAAAACATGAAGATCGTTTGACTTTGATAGAAAGTTATGACGAGAAAACATGGTAGAAAGTCATGAAGAGAATCATGAAGACTGTTCAATCAAGCTATTTACATTTATATAATATCTTGTCGAGTTGAGTTGAGTTTTTGAGTTGAGTTATTGAATCAAGCTTCTCAACTCGACTCGAGTTCTTGAGTTCAACTTCTCAACTCGACTCAACACTTTTTCAAAAAAATTTCAATTCAACTTGATACTTTTCAAGTCGAGTACTAGACTTGACGCAATCAATCTGTTCAAAACATTCAATATTCTTTCTATGACTGCTTTTTTAACAGGTTCAAAAGATGAATGAAGTTCAAAAGTAGTATTTCTTCATCTTTTAACATGTTGAGTAGTGAGAGCTTGTCTAGCACTAGTCGTGATGTTTCATATGCGTTCAGTCAACACTATCTTCATGATAATGTTATTCAATGTTTATTAAATCGCAAGTAACATAAAGAGTGATTGAGAAGAAAGTGAAATTATGCAATACATTTGAAAAATTGAAGTGCGTGAGATTTAATGAACTTGAATAATGATTCTTTGAATTTGCTTTAATTTGAGAATGTCGTTCTTTAACATCTTGACTCAAAGAAAATTTCTTGACTTTCTCTGCTGTCAAATCAACAACGACATCACATTTCAATGATTTTATGATGATCATCATCTCATTTTTCAATCATGTAAACTATGATTTACATCATCAAACGCTTGAATGTAATCTTCACAACAAAATGTTAAAGCTGTGCTACTCATAAGAGACTTCAAACAGAGTGTTTATCTTTACAACTGTATTCAAGAAGTGATTGATAGTAATGTGAAAATTATTGATCAGATCATTGAGCTACTATTCAATGATACATTTGAAACTGTCATACTTGTCAGCAAAGCAAAGTCTTTAAAAATAGCATCAATAAACTTCATCATTCTCTCTCGATTTCACAGAAATGCTGAAAAGATATAGCTATGAACTTCATCATTGAACTATCTTTGTCAGAAGACTATAACATCATTTGCACAATCATATGTTATTTCATCAAAGAATGTCATTATGTTTTCTGTCATTGAGAAGATGATGACATCTCAGTTGAAGAAATGATTTGAATCATGCTATGAAATGTCTATCGACTGCATGATTTACTCGATTCTATTGTTTCAAACAGAGACTCTCAATTCATATCAATTATGTGAAAAAGTCTTTGCAAGCGACTGAGAATCACAGCTAGTTTATTCACAGTTTATCATTCTGAGATTGATGATCAATCAAAATGAGTCAATCAAGACGTTGAATGCAAACTTAGAATTTACTGCAATTACATGCAGAATGATTGAGTCAAATAAATATTTATGATGAAATTCAACGACAATTTCAATATTTTCTCAATCACTTCAATGATTCTTTTCTACTTCAATAAAGAATTTCATTCTTGAATGAGTTTCAATTCAAATACAACTGACTACAAAACAACTTATGAATGACTTGAAGTTAGAAAAGCAAATGATATTGTCATTTGAATGAAAGAGTTACTGAACTTTGATCATCAACAATTGAAAAAGATGAGACTAACTATTGAAGTTCAGATCAATAAACATAAATGAAACATCACATATGAAGTAAATGACTGAATTTGACTGTCTTTCAAAAATGTCAAGACAATGAAACTTTGCAAAGATTTAAAAGATAAACAGCTAAACTTTTATCAAATCACTGCTAAAGTAAATATCTTCTATCATTTTCATCTATCAATCAGCATGAAGCATTTGCATTCGATGTTCAGCTTGAAGCTACTACGATTGTATTCAGAAGATTTTCTATCAGAACAACATTCAGAATCACTCAGATCAATCATTATTAAAGACGATGAACATTGAGAGATAAATGATATATTGAACTTCAGACGCTATTGAGATTGAATACAGTACAAAGTCAAATGAAAAGATCTAGATAGAAATGACGAATGATATTATGTTGATAAAGAGAAATTCAATGACTCAGAGAAAGTTTTGAATGAATTTCATAAGCTATATTCAAGCAAATCGCGCTAAATATCAAAATAACTATCAACAAAAGCAAGCAAAGAAGCTACATTCATGCAAACATGAATTTTCAAAGAAAGAAATAATGTTACAAGCATATCAAGACTGATAAGACTGAACAAGACTGAAGCTTTAATCAATTTGCAATGCACGCTAGCGAGTATTTTACGTAATAATTAAAACTAATCAACGATCTAGTCGAGATCTGATCTAGATCTGACTCAGATTTGACTCAAATATGACTCAACACTCTTTTTCTTTCTTAACATTCTTTTTCTTCATCAACATCTTGTTCATTTACATCATTTTCTTTTCATGTTACAAACACATTTCTTTCAAGTCTAGCGCAGTCTCTGAACATTACATAAATAGAAGCTTTTGTATCAATCTTCTTCTGTATTCTTAATATTCAGTTATAACTATTTCTAAAGATTAAGCACTATCAATTCTGATCTTCATTGATTGTATTATTTAAACACGATTCTGACAATTAAGAGATTTAAGTCTTTGAAGAGAACTGATGTGAATTTGATACGAAGATTCTGACTCAGTATAATATCGCGAAAGCGATCATTGTATTCATAATATTTCTCGTCAATATGAACAGAATTGAGAATTTTAATTGTTGCTATTTTGATTCTGTCGAGCTTGTCAGACATGATTGAATGAACTGAAATCATGTTTGATGCGTTGAAAAGACAATACTGAAGTACTTGTTTATTATTATTCTGTTGCTCATGCTCACGAAGATTGAATGTCAACTTCAACTTGATTAAGCTTTAATCTATTTTGATGAGAAAGCAATGAAGAGTTACGCTCACATCTGTCATATTGAAGAAAATAAATGATTTAACAAGAATGATAGCAGTTCACTTGTCATTATTGATCTGCACTTCAAAGTGATTCTTCAAGTCAAATCAATAGTTGAAATGATTGAAAAAACGCAGCAAATCAACATACTTCTTGTCTGTTTTCATGAATGTGATGAGTGCATGCAACTTGCAGAGCAATGTCTGAGTCTTCGCAATCAGTGCTCGCTGTGTCTTCATCAACTGTAGTTTAAAGAAATCTTCAATAAGTCAGCATTTCTTATCATTGTAATAAGTGCATTGATATGATAAATAGATAGTTGAATGATTCTTCTTTAAAGTCACTTGTTCTACTTGAATGATATGCTTGTGATTTTTAGACTGACTGAATCACATGTTGAATGCTGAAAAGTCTCGCTTTATTCTGATACTACTGTTGAATTTTCGATACTGATTCATGAACGTATCTTGTTCAATCATCGAGATGAAGATCTTCAGCTTAACTGTGTGATCTTCTGACAAATCAAAGACTTTTTTAAGTATGTTCTTTATATTCTGAAGAACTAATGAATTTTCATGATTCTCAAGCAGAATTGACTAAGTATAAGTTGAGATTAATCTGAAGATAAATTCAAGAAAGATCATTCATTCATCTTGATGCAGATTCTTGATCTTTGAATCATCAATGTTGTATGTGAAAAACATGAATTCAAAATAAAAAGTGTGTGACAGAGACATGTTTAAATAGTTTGCAATGATAACTTCGCGAATGTCAGAATTTGAATGTAAGCAAAAGATTCAATTATGTAAGATGTCGTGAACAAAAAGACAGTTCTTGAATAACAATAATGTAACTTGATGTAATTTAATGTCAAAGCAAATACTGAATGTTCAGTTCATGAAGATCTTCATCACAATCTTGCAAGTAACATAAAGACTTTCATTTAAAGAATTGAATGTATCAATTGCTGATTCAATTACTTCATTGATTTCAAAAATAATTTTAGCTTAAAAGATGACAGATCTGATGTTTTAATGCTCAGCTAAATTTGCTTTCTGCATCATTTTCTCATCATTCAAGATGAAAATAGTGAAATTGTTATTCTCAAGCTTCATTGCTCAAGATGTGTAATACATGATGTCAGTCACTGCATCTTTATTTATCAATGTCGCTTTGAACTTTTCTTTGAACATCATGATGAGATGTTTGTTGAAAGATGTAAAGTAATGATGTGAGATGATGTTAAGTTATTAAAGATGAAGAAGCAATAAGAAGTAATAAGATTGTAGAATGTACAATGATAAGATGAAATGAGATTGCAAAATGTTGAATTCTATACTGATGTAAATCTAAAGTGAATGATTGATCTTAACAGTTGCAGCTCAAATTGAGATTGTTATCTGATTATGATGAGAGATAAAAAGTGAGATGAGATTGCAGAATGTTGAATTCTATACTGATGTGAGTCTAAAGTGAATGATTGATCTTAACAGTTGCAGCTTGAATTGAGATTATTATCTGATTGTGATGAAAGATAAAAAGTAAAATAAAGTTGCAGAATGTAAAATTCTAAACTGATGTGAATTGAAGCTGAATGATTGATCTTGATGATCACAGCTTGAATTAAGATTGTTATCTGATTGTAATGAAAGATAAAAAGTCTTTAAAATGAGAATGATTCTGATTCAAAAGATTGAAGCAATTAACTGTTATGATGTTTTGAAAGTTGAGTTTCTTTAAAAAGCACATACTTGAATAAAGTGAGCAAGATATCATTGATGAATTGTATTTTTCTATTAAATATAACTAAAATGTTAGAAGTGTTGATCTCAATTTTGATATGATGATTATCTTTCATTCATAAAACAACAAAGCTGTTATTCATCTTTTATTGAATCATGCTTATTTACACTGTATTCTTCATTATATTTAAGCTAACAATATAAAAGAAATGATACAGTGAATATTGTTTGCATTTTTATCGCTTATCATGTTTCACTTTGAAACATGAGTAAACAAGCTGCATCATAAACATTTCAGTCACATCTTCATTGATCTGCATATTCTTCATGTTGAGTCTTTCTGCGATGATCATTTGTCAACTTTCGTGACTATACTGAAAACGTTCTTCAAGATAAATAAATCAATTCATAGTGAAAATATGATATGTATCTTCGTAATTCAATCAGAATCTGTCAAGATAGTTAATCATTTATATCAAATCAAGATTTTCTTTGCTTAGAAAGCATAACTGATCATCTTTTAACATCATGATGTCTGTTAACAAAATCAGTATTGCATTGCAAGTCATAATGCTTTCAAACAAATCTGTCTGTCACTTTCACTGTTGCAATTCATGAGAATATGATAGCAAGCACTTTCATAAGAGCATCACGAATCACAGCGATTTATTTATTGTCAGTGAGCAGATCAGTCATGTAGTTCAATCAAGACATGTTGCATCTATTCATTTGATGCGTTGAACTAGATTAATGATTCATTTATTGTCGAAATGAAAGATTGAAGATTGATCATGCACTTCTTGTAGTAATTTCGTGTGCATGTTCTCAGAAATTCATAGTAGATCTTTTTTAAATAGAACATCGTTAATGATTTTGCAGTTCTTCAGTTTAATGATATGAAATTTGAGCTTGTTTTCATTCATAGCTTATTTATATTCACTGCAGAACTCATTTATTTGATTGACTAATTGTACTCTCTGATAGAGATTGACTTTCGATTCAACAGATAAAACATTGACTTTATCAGAGATCAGAATAGTCTGAAAATGATCTTCAAGACGCTGAGCTGATTCAGAGACGTTCACTAAAGACATTCTGATTAGAGCATCAACTTTAGTATTCATTTTGTCTGATTTAAAGATGATTTGAAAATTAAACTTCAATAAAATGTTCAGATAGTTGACTTAACGTCGACTCAGCTGTTTGTTTTTCATAAAGATCTTCAGAGCTTAATGATTGATAAATATTTGAATGAGTAATTCAGTACATTTTAGCTCAAGTCATCAATGTTTGAAACAGCGAATAATGATCAGCAATTTCTTGTCATAGATATGATAGTTGATTTTAGCGAAAATCATGCTTTTGCTGTAGAAGATCATTAAGTGAAGTACATTCTCATCATCATTGTATTGAGACAGTATTTCATCTTTTACATAGTTCGAAGTATTGATCTTCAAAATAGCTTGTTGTTTGAGATCAAAGTGATGAAGTACTGAAGTCAAGCTGACTTGTTTCTTTAGATTGTCAAAGACTTGAACACAGATCTCATTTCATACAAAAGTCGTATTCTTTCTAGTCAACTGAGTGAATGATTTGACTAACTTCAAGAAGTTCTTAATGAAACAATGATAGAAGTTAACAAATCTCATGAAGCTCTGAATTTCTTTTAAATTGATTGAAGTGATTCAGCTGACTATGACTGTCATCTTACTGAGATTCATATGAAGATTTAGTTCTGATACAATGACTTCTAGAAAGACAGTCTCTTCTACATTGAATTTGCACTTTTGAATATTCATCTGCAGTTCAGCTTCGCGTAGTCATCTCAATACTAGTTTAATGTGATCTCTACGTTTCTTTCTTGTTTTGCTATAGATGAGAATGTCATCTAGATAGACTTGACAAAAGTCGTTCAGAAAGTTTCATAAAACATCATTCATATATTGCTGAAAGAAGATCGATTCATTAGTTAGTTTAAATGATAGCATCTTGTATTTATATGCTTTTAAAGCAGTGATAAAAGTGATGTAATTCTTGCTATCAAGATGCATTTAAAGTTTGTTGAATGCTAATATGATGTTCAATCTAGTCAGATGCTTGCAACTCACTATTTTATCAATGATCTCATCTATTAACAATAAAGAATATCTATTTCTTTTGAAAATAACATTTAGCTTTCAATAGTTCACGCAAAATCGAAGATCTTCATTTGCTTTGAGAGTGAATAAAATCGATGAGAAATAGAGAGTCTGACTGAGAGTGATGAATTTCTTTGACAGATTCTCGTTCAAATACTTCTTTACTTTCAGAAGTTTGACAGAGAACATTTGATATGCTCGACAGCAAGAAAGCATTAAATCACTAGTGAGCTCAATTTTATAATCATAAAAGCGATGAAAGAGTAGTTTATTCAATTGAGCTTGATCAAAAACATCTAGAAAATCGTGATATTTTGAGAGCAGCTTCGCTTTAATGTCTTCTAAATTCTGAGTCATTTCATTGATTGAAGAGATGTTCAAAACGTTCAAATTGCATTGAGTATTGTACATAATTTCTTTATTAATGTTTGTCATGAATAGAGCAAAGACTTTGATCTTGTTCTTCTTTGAATGATTCAACAGTGTTTTAAACGAAGCGACGTTTATGCTTTAAATTGAGAATGACTATTTCTGAATCATAGTTGAAACAGATTATTTGAGCATTCTAGAAATCTTTGACTGAGAAGTAAAAGTAAATAAAGTTGATCATGATCAACTTGAGTGCTTTGAATTGAAAGAGATCAAAAAATCGAAATGAAAGTGTTTAATTGATTTGAAAAAATGATAATGTTGATTTGCATATTCAATAATATTTCATTTTTGTTCATTTATGATTTTTCTAATATGACTTCGTGATGATCAATGTCAGCTATCAACATAGAAACAGTCAATTTTTTATGACTTTCAATGATGAGATTTGATAGAATTTTATGAGTGATAATCTTCTTAAATATCTTTTCATCATATTCTTTTATTAACTTCTCTTTTGTCAGTGATATAGATTAAATTTTCAGCTCTTTACATACTTTATCGACTAGATTGATATGTATAATCATATAAACGATTGAATCACTGTCTATCAAAGAGTGAAGACTGAATAATTCATTCTGTAAGATGAGAAAAGCATTGATTAGAAACAACTTATCAAAGTAATTCTCTTTCGATAAAATTTCATCTAGATTGCTTAAAGATATAATCTTCACTTCAATGACTGTTGAAGAAATGACTAGTTTTTTGAATTGAACTTTGATTCAGTATTAAGTTTGAAATGATCATAGTTCTCATCAACTGCATTGACTTTGATAGATTGATTCAAGCATTCTCTGAAACTATGATCTGATTTGTGACATATGAAACAGATTTTGACTAGAACGTCTGCATTCTTGACATTAGTCAAAACTGCGCTGCGCGACTTTGATCAGTCAGACTTCAAAGTTGAAGACTGAACAGCAATAGTTGCTCTAGAAATAATGATCTTTGAATCATCATGTTTAAGTAGTTTGTTCTTGATCTCTTGAACTGCTTTATGTTCATTGTTCAAGTGAATCAGATAGTTTCAAATATTTAATAGCTTGATGAGTGACTTCATCTGAGCTGTTTAAAAGATTCAAAGACGAGAGTTTATTTTATTCTTTAAATCAATGACTAGTACGTTCTTCTGATACTTTAAATAGATGTATAGTCATTGAAACTGATTAAAGAAATCGCTGAATTTCTTTGATTCTTGAATCAGATTAATATATTTTCTACAATAGTTATCTTTCTTATGTTACAAGCATATCAAGACTGATAAGACTGAACAAGACTGAAGCTTTAATCAATTCACAATGCACGCTAGCGAGTACTTTGCGTAATGATTAGAACTAGTCAATAATCTAGTTGAGATCTGATCTAAATCTAACTCAAATTTGACTCAGATATGACTCAACATTCTTTTTCTTTCTCAACACTCTTTTCTTTGATCAACATCTTGTTCATTTACATCATTTTCTTTTCATGTTACAAACACATTTCTTTCGAGTCTAGCACAGTTTCTGAACATTACATAAATAAAAGCTCTTGTATCAATCTTCTTCTGTATTCTTAATATTCAGTTATAGTTATTTCTAAAGATTAAGCACTATCAACTCTGATCTTCATCAATTGTATCATCTAAACATGATTCTGACATTATATTAAGAATTCATTAATCACATGATACTGATTTCATTACTCATTCAATCAACTCGTACAGACAAATTGAGTCTAAAGAAATTTGTTTACCTGATGATTCAATCTTGAAAGACAAGAACAACATCAGAAAATTCATAGAATCAACAAGAACATACAATCATTGAATTGCTAGAAGATTTATCGCTCATTCAGTATGCATTCATTCAAAATCGATTAATAGAATCTATAATAAAAAATCTTCGTGAATTGCTAAAGAATCAAATCGATCAAGAGAATTATGATAAAGAATCTTCGTGAATTGCTTTAAGATCAATCATTCTCAGAAACATCTTCTTTGTTGAACAAACATACATCTTTCTTTTTCAATCATCAAGCATCATCATTCATTCAACTCTCTTTCAAACAACTCTCATCTTCTTCACTATAACATTTAAGAACACATCTGATAAAGATAAAGCTTTTGTTGATCTCTTGCAACAAATATGTTCACAAGCTTTCTCTTTTATTGTTGACTCACAACACGCTTTTTCATTTATTGCTTTCAACTAATTAAACGCTGAAATCATCATACTCAATGATATGAAAGTATGAAAAAAACGTATCTACGTTCTTAATAGAGAAACAGATTGTCTTGTCAAGATGAAACAATGAGAGAAGCTAGCAATTAACGTCGACATCTTTTTAAATGAACTCTACAAGCTGAGCTACATAAACTCTCGACTAGCAGATGATGTTGTTGAAATCACTCAAGTCAGACGTAATTTTAACTGTGATAATTTCTATTTGACTGTCAATGAACTTCTAAAGAAACTAGCTCAATCGTTTCATGATTCTGATAAGAAAAACAACTATCATAGAGAATATATTAATCTAATTCAAGAATCAAAGAAATTCAGTGATTTCTTTAATCAGTTTCAACGACTATACATCTATTTAAAGTATCAGAAGAACGTACTAGTTGTTAGAGATCAGCATAGAGCGAGTCATATGAGTGTAATGTAACGAGTATATAAATGCTAAGAAAGAAAAGTATCTAGAAGGGAAGAATCGACTATCTATATGACTCAGAAGAACATAAGCTAATTCTGAATAGAGTTGACTTTGAAACAACTCGATAGTCTAGTGACGAGCGATCGACGATAGCCAGAAACATAGTCATCAACATAGTCATCAACATAGCTATCAACATAGATGCGTAGCTAGAATCGTAACAGTATTCTTTCTCTTCAACGATTCATGTTCGCATGAATGTATTTTCTTAGCCTTGTGTAGAATTGAAATGCCTATTGTAGCAGGCTAGCTATGTAGAGAGAAATCGACTTGCTCAGCGAAGAGATCAACTATTGACTGATGTCATTGAAGCAGGCTCACTAAAAGGAAATCGACTAGCTCATCAAAGAGGTCGATTGTGATCGTGTCATTGAAGCAGACTCACTGCTGATTCAGACCTACTACATAGTAGAGCTTGTCTCGTTCGTTGATCGACTCAATCAAGAGATCAATCATTGTTCATCATTGTAGCAGACTCACTGTTGAGATTTCGATATAGAAACAAGCTCATGAATTTGCTTGTTATCGAAGATGATCGTGTCATTGAAGCAGGCTCACTAATCAACTTGCTCATTGAAGAGATCGACTTTGAGCTCGTCATTGTAGCAGACTCACTAGTTGCACATGAACGTTTGATCAGATTCACTGATGAGTAGAGCGATGAGAGCGAGTAGATCATCGCATTGAGAATGTCATTGTAGCAGACTCACTAGTTGCATGCGAACGAGTCGACAGATTGATTCACTGATAGATAGAGCGATGTGAGTAGATGAATCATCGCATTGACGAAAGATGTCATTGTAGCAGACTCACTATTTGCACATGACTGAGTTGACGAATCGATTCACTGATAGATAGAGTGATGAAGGTGAGTAGATCATCACTTTGACGATGTCATTGAAGCAGACTCACTGAGAAGTTTGCTCATCGAGATAGAGACTTCACGCAGTTCTAGACTGATCTCTTCGATTGCTCTTTGAAGTAGAGGCTTCACGCAGTTCTATGACTGACCTCGTTTGAGTGCTCATCAAACTCGAAGAATTTCTTGCGAATTTGAATGAGCGATGTATTCGCTGATCTTTGACCTAGTCGAATGATTTCAATCGTTTGTTTATACTCGCTGACCAGCGCACGAGTGAAGAAAGGTGAGTGCTGCTGCACGAACGCAAGTCGCTAGATCAAAGTCGATAGAGAGTTGAAGAACTACTAGCAGAAGCACTTGAAGAAATCGATGCAGATTATTTCACTTCGCCTGTAACGAAGAAGCATTTATATAATGTTAGAGATCAGCATAGAGCGAGTCATATGAGTGTAATGTAACGAGTATATAAATGCTAAGAAAGAAAAGTATCTAGAAGGGAAGAATCGACTATCTATATGACTCAGAAGAACATAAGCTAACCCTGAATAGAGTTGACTTTGAAACAACTCGATAGCCTAGTGATGAGCGATCGACGATAGTCAGGAACATAGTCATCAACATAGTCATCAACATAGTCATCAACATAGCTATCAACATAGATGCGTAGCTAGAATCGTAACACTAGTCATTGATCTAAAGAATAAAATAAACTCTCGTCTTTGAATCTTTTAAACAGCTCAGATAAAGTCACTCATCAAGCTATCAGATATTTGAAACTATCTGATTCACTTAAACAATGAACATAGAGCAGTTTGAAAGATCAAGAACAAACTACTCAAACATGATGATTCAAAGATCATCATTTCTAGAGCAACTATTACTGTTCAGTCTTCAACTTCAAAGTCTGACTGATCAAAGTCACGCAGCGCAGTTTTGACTAGCGTCAAGAATGCAGATGTTCTAGTCAAAATCTGTTTTATATGTTACAAATCAAATCATAGTTTCAAAGAATGCTTGAATCAATCTATCAAAGTTAATGCAGTTGATGAGAATTATGATTATTTTGAACTTGATACTGAATCAGAGTTCAAGTCAAAAAACTAGTCATCTTTTCAATAGTCACTAAAGTGAAGATTATATCTTTGTGCAATCTAAACGAAATTCTATTGAAAGAAAATTACTTTGATAAGTCATTTCTAGTCAATGCTCTTCTCATCTTGCAGAATGAATCATTCAGTCTTTGCTTTTTAATAGACAGTGATTCAATCGTCTATATGATCATACATATCAATCTAGTCGATAAAGTATGTAAAAAGCTGAAAATTCAATCTATATCACTGACAAAAGAGAAGTTAATAAAAGAATATGATGAAAAAATATTTAAAAAGACTATCACTCATAAAATTCTATTAAATCTCATCATTGAAAGTCATAAAAAATTGACTGTTTCTACGTTGATAGCTGACATTGATCATCACGAAGTCATATTAGAAAAATCATGAATGAATAAAAATGAAATATTACTGAATATGCAAATCGACATCATTGTTTTTTCGAATCAATTAAATACTTTCATTTCGATTTTTTCAATTTCTCTTAATTCAAAGCACTCAAGTTGATTGCGATCAACTTTATTTACTTTCATCTCTCAGTCAAAGATTTCTAGAATGCTCAAATAATCTGTTTCAACTACGATTCAGAAAGAGTCATTCTCAATTTGAAGCATAAACATCACTTTGTTTAAAACATTGTTGAATTGTTCAAAGAAGAATCAGACTGAAGTATTCGCTTTATTCATGAAGAATATCAATAGAAAAATTGCGTATAACACTCAGTGCAATTTGAACGCTCTGAACATCTCTTTCATTGAGAAAACTACTCAGAATTTGAAAGCTATTAAAGTCAAGCTGTCTTCAAAATATCATGATTTTCTAGATGTTTTTGATTGAGTTCAATCAAATAAACTATTCTCTCATTGCTTTTATGATCATAAAATTGAACTCATCAGTAATTCAACGTTTTCTCGCTGCTGAGCATATTAAATGTTCTTTGTCAAACTTCTGAAAGTAAAGAAGTATCTGAACGAGAATCTGTCAAAAAAATTCATCACTCTCAGTCAGACTCTTTATTTCTTTTCTGTTTTATTCGTTCTTAAAGCAAATGAAGATCTTTGATTCTGCATGAACTATTGAAAGCTAAATGTCATTTTCAAAAGAAATAAATATTCTTTATCATTGATAAATGAGATCATTGATAAAATAGTAAATTGCAAGCATCTGACTAGATTGAACATCATATCAGCGTTCAACAAACTTCAAATGCATCTCAATAATGAGAATTACATCATTTTTATCATTGCTTTAGAAGCATATAAATACAAGATGCTATCATTCAAACTGACTAACAAATCGATCTTCTTTCAGCAATATATGAATGATGTTCTATGAGACTTTCTGAACGACTTTTGCCAAGTTTATCTAGATGACATTCTCATCTATAGCAAAACAAGAAAGAAACATAGAGATCACGTCAAACTAGTATTGAAATGACTACGCAAAGCTGAACTGCAGATGAATATTCGAAAGTGCAAATTCAATGTAAAAGAGACTGTCTTTCTAGAAGTCATTGTATCAGAACAAGATCTTTGCATAAATTCAAGCAAGATGATCATTATAGTAAACTGAACTACTTCAATCAATTTGAAAGAAATTTAGAACTTCATGAGATTTGTGAACTTCTATCGTTGTTTCATTAGAAACTTCTTCAAACTAGTCAAATCATTCACTCAATTGACTAGAAAAGATACATTTTTTGTTTGAAATGAAGTCTGCATTCAAGCTTTCAGAAATCTGAAGAAACAGATCAGTTTCGCTTCAGTTCTTCGTCATTTCAATTTCAAACGTCAGACTATTTTGAAAATTGATGCATCAAACTATGTAAAAGATGAAATACTGTCTCAGTATGATGATGAGAATGTACTTCACTTAATGATCTTCTACAACAAAAGCATGATTTTCGCTAAAATCAACTATCATATCTATGACAAGAAATTGCTGATCATTATTCGCTGTTTCAAACATTGATGACTTGAGCTGAAATATACTGAATTACTCATTCAGATATTTATTGATCATTAAGCTCTGAAGATCTTCATGAAAAACAAACAGCTGAGTAGACGTCAAGTCAACTATCTGAACATTTTATTGAAGTTCAATTTTCAGATCATCTTTAAATCAGGCAAAATGAATACTAAAGTTGATGTGCTAACTCGAATGTCTCTAGTGAACATCTCTGAATCAGCTAAACGATTTAAAGATTGCTTTCAAACTATTCTTATCTTTGATAGAGTTGATATTCTATCTATTGACTTGAAATCAAGCGTAAATTCAAAATCAAAAGTTAATCTCTATCAGAGAGTATAATTAGTCAATCAAACAGATGAGTTTTGCAGCAAATATAAACAAGCTATGAACAATAACAAGCTCAAATTTCATATTACTAAACTGAAGAACTGCGAAATCATTGACGATGTTTTATTTAGAAAAGATTTACTGTGAATTTCTGAGAACATGCACATGAAATTACTACAAGAAGTGCATGATCAATCTTCAATCTCTCATTTTGACAATAAATAAATCATTAATCTAGTTCAGCGTTTCTACTATTGATCAGATCATTGATCTACTATTCAATAATACATTCAAAACTGTCATGCTTATCAGCGAAGCAAAGTCTCTAGAAATAGCATTAATGAACTTCATCATTCTTTTTTGATTTCACAGAAACGCTGAAAAGATATAGTTATGAACTTCGTTACTGAGTTATCTCTGTCAGAAAACTATAACATCATTTGCACAATCATATGTTGTCTTATCAAAGAACGTCACTATGTTTTCTATCATTGAAAAGATGATGACATTTCAGTCAAAGAAACGATTTGAATCATGCTATGAAACTTTTATCAACTGCATGATTTATTCAGTTCTATTGTTTTAAACAAAAACTTTCAATTCAGATCAATTATATGAAAAAGTCTTTGCAAGCAACTGAGAATCACAGCTAGTTTATTTACAGTCTATCATTTTGAGATTGATGATCAATTGAAATGAGTCAATCAAGACGTTGAATGCAAACTTAGAATTTACTGCAATTACATGCAGAACAACTGAGTTAAATGAATATTTATGATGAAATTCAGCGACAATTTCAATATCTTCTTAATCACTTCAATGATTCTCTTCTACTTTAATAAAGAATTTCACTTTCAAATGAGTTTCAATTCAGATACGACTGACTACAAAACAACTCATGAACGACTTGAAGCTAGAAAAGCAAATGATATTGTCATTTGAATGAAAGAGCTACTGAACTTTGATCATCAACAATTGAAAAAGACGAAACTGATTATCAAAGTTCAGATCAATAAACATAAATGAAACATCACATATGAAGTAGATGACTGAGTTTGACTGTTCTTTAGAAATGTCAAGATAACAAAACTCTGCAAAGATTTGAAAGATAAACAGCTAAATCTTTATTAAATCACTGCTAAAGTGAGTATCTTCTATCATCTTCATTTATCAGTTAGCATGAAGCATCTGCATTCAATGTTCAGCTTGAAGCTACTATGATCATATTCAGAAGACTCTCTATCAGAACAACATTCAGAATCACTCAAATTAATCACTATCAAAAATGATGAACAATGAGAGATAAATGATATATTGAACTTCAGACGCTATTGAGATTGAATACAGTACGAAGTCAAATGAAAAAATCTAGATAGAAATGATGAATGATATTATGTTGATAAAGAGAAATTCAATGACTCAGAGAAAGTTTTGAATGAATTTCATAAGTTATATTCAAGCAAATCGCGCTAAATATCAAAATAACTATCAACAAAAGCAAGCAAAGAAGCTACATTCATGCAAACATGAATTTTCAAAGAAAGAAATAATGTTACAAGCATATCAAGACTGATAAGACTGAACAAGACTGAAGCTTTAATCAATTTGCAATGCATGTTAGCGAGTACTTTGTGTAATAATTAAAGTTAGTCAATGATCTAGTTGAGATCTGATCTAGATCTGACTCAAATTTGACTCAGATATGACTCAACATTCTTTTTCTTTCTTAACACTCTTTTCTTTCATCAACATTTTGTTCATTTACATCATTTTCTTTTCATGTTACAAACACATTTCTTTCAAGTCTAGCACAGTCTTTGAACATTACATAAATAGAAGCTTTTGTATCAATCTTCTTCTGTATTCTTAATATTCAGTTATAGTTATCTTTAAAGATCAAGCATTATCAACTCTGATCTTCATCAATTGTATCATTTAGACATGATTCTGACATCTTATCAGAATCATGAAATGATTGAGCTAGTTTCTTTAGAAGTTCATTGACAGTCAGATAAAGATTATCACAGTTGAGATTGCATCTGACTTGAGTGATTTTGATGATGTCATCTGCTAGTCGAGAGTTTATGTAGCTCAGCTTGTAAAGTTCATTTGAGAAGATGTTGATGTTAATTGCTAGCTTCTCTCGTATGTCAAGAGATTAATTCTCTCAAGTAAAGTTCTTTTCATCAGTGAACATTGAAGAATCGAATATTTTATGATATTTAAATCGTTTAAAGTAGATGACAATCAAGAAAGCAGTAATGATTACATTGACTGTGATAGCAGTGAAAGCTTGTAGTTTTGCTTTCAACTGTTGAATTTCGCTCTTGTCTCATTGTTTCATCTCGATGAGATGATCTGTTTCTCTATTAAGAACATAGATACATTTCTTTCATACTTTCATATCATTGAGTATGATGATTTCAGCGTTTGATTCGTTGAAAACAATGAATGAAGAAACATGTTGTGAATCAATGATAAAAGAGAAAGCTTGTGAACGTGTTTATTACAAGAAATCAATGAAAGCTTTATCTTTATCAAATGTGTTCTTAGATGTCATAGTGAAGAAGATGAGAATTGTTTGAAAGAAAATTGAATGAATGATGATGCTTAATGATTGAAAAAGAAAGACGTATGTTTATTCAATAAAGAAGATGTTTCTGAAAATGATTGATCTTGAAGCAATTCACGAAGATTCTTTATCATAATTCTCTTGATCAATTTGATTCTTTAACAATTCACGAAGATTCTTTATCATAGATTCTATTAATCGATTTTAAATGAATGCATACTGAATGAGCGATAAATCTTCTAGCAATTCAATGATTGTATGTTTTTGTTGATTCTATGAATTCTCTGATGTTGTTCTTGTCTTTCAAGATTGAATCATCAGATAAACAAATTTCTTTAGACTCAATTTGTCTGTACAAGTTGATTGAATGAGAAATGAAATCAGTATCATATGATTAATGAATTCTTAATATAATGTCAGAATCATGTCTAGATGATACAATCAATGAAGATCAGAGTTGATAGTGCTTGATCTTTAGAAATAGCTATAACTGAATATTAAGAATACAGAAGAAGATTGATACAAAAGCTTCTATTTATGTAATGTTTAAAGACTGCACTAGACTTGAAAGAAATGTGTTTGTAACATGAAAAAAAAATGATGTAAATGAACAAAATGTTGATGAAGAAAAAGAATGTTGAAAAAGAAAAAAAGTGTTGAGTCATATCTGAGTCAAACCTGAGTCAGATCTAGATCAGATCTCGACTAGATCATTAATTAATTCTAATCATTACACAAAGTACTCACTAGCGTGCATTGCAAATTGATTAAAGCTTCAGTCTTGTTCAGTCTTATCAGTCTTGATACACTTGTAACATCAATTACTCTTGCTGAGTGAAATATTGAGCTGAATAAGTCTCAAATGTTGATCATGCAATATTTTCAGAATCTTTTTAACAATTTTGATCTTATCAAGAAACTCTTTGAAATTGAAAAGACATTGATGAATGTCATTATCATAATGCTACTTTTAAAGCTGAGCAAGAAAGTCAAAATGCTGAGTTTGTTCAACAATACAGTTGATACATTCATTCTCAAACTGAATGAACAGCTTCAGTGACTGAAAAACAAAGACATCATTCTGATGAATAAGAAGATCATTTGTTTTCACTCACAGTTCATTGAACATCAAATAGTCGCTCAAGATAGTTGCACGTCTCACTCAGTAAACAACAATCTCGCTTGATGATGATGAAATGTCTTTCACAAGTTATCTGATGTCTTTTATGATCAGCTGACACATTGAATTATTAATCAAAGCAAGAAAACTTTACATGATATTAGAAATCATTGATACAAATTGCATCAGATTAGTCTTGACACTCTGCTTTTAAAAGTCACAAGTTTGAGTGATCATTCAATGAATAAGATGCAATCTCAGAGTCAACAGAATGAACAGAGTGACAAGCAGCATAAGACACAAGATTCTTCAATTGTACAAATCAATAATGAAAAAGTTAATGTGACTCATGAAGATTTCAAGAGTGATGATAATTCACTCAATGTGAATTACGAAAATCTTAATCTTCATGTCACGCATCAATTCTTGAAGCAAGATCACGAATTCAAACGTTATATGCTTCAGAGAATTATCAATGTCAAGTTCAATAAAATGAACAATGAGACTGAGCATAATGCTGTTATTAAGACGTTCTGCTTGTATTTTTAAAGAATTGAGATGAGAAAAACTCTTGATATGAAAGATCAAGAATTCTTTCAGCGCATTGAGATTGAGCTAAGTGTGAATGTTCTTGAGCATGATGTGAGCATTGTTGTCTGCACGCTGATCAACTTCGACACTACTATGCTAAAAAATTTAAAGAAGATCATACTGTCATTCAGAAAGTTGCAAAAGTTGAGAACGCAAAGATCTTTATTGCTATGACTCACAGCAACGATTTGATGCATATGTTTAATGATGATGAGCAACTTCAATTGACAAAAGAAGACATTAAGAACAATTGCTTCACGCATTACATAAACAGAAGTCTATTCAAACATCTGATTATGCTTGAATACTCTCATATGTTTCTCACTGAACAGTATCGCGCAATTCTCATTATAAATGACATCGTATTCACTGTCTGATACAAAGCTCAGATGCAATTCTCAGTTGACTCTTCACTTCAACTTAATATAACTATTGTAATCATTGTATTGAAAAGCTTTTGCGAAATAGAATGATCATTGACATTTCTCAACATCAATGAAATCAACATAAAAGTTGATGCATCTCAGTTCAAGCAGAATGAGATTGAAATCATTGTAGCAATCGAGCTAGTCAAGATCTACACTGAAGTCAAGATATCTGTCAAGAATATCATCATTTTCACAGAATATACTGCACAAGTTCAGCTACTGAAGAGAAGTTTAATTTCAGACTTGAAAGTTCAAAATGTTGAAGCATACATGATTAATTCTTTTCAAGACGAAGAAGCTTCTGTCATCATTTTATGTATGATGAAAATCAAGAAACTTGACTTTATGTCTTAATTCAATCGTCTTCTGACTGTCTGTAATCATGCTTGCAACTCATTTGTTATGTTATGTAACTATGATGAACTTCAGCATGATTACGCTTGCAATCTACATATAATACAACATGTTCAAAATCTGTTCTTGATCAACAAAGTTTACAAAAAATACTTTAGTCAACAAGAATTCATCGATTTCATGAAAACAGAGCGTCAATTTCAAGAACAAGAATCACAATAAAACGAGAATGAAGCTTGATATGCAAGCGAAGATCAAGCAATAAATCTCTCAGAAAAGCAAGAGCATCATCAAAATGCAAGCAAAGATCAAGTAATAAATTCTGCAGAAGAGCAAGAGCATTATCAGAATGCAAGCAAAGATTAAGCAATAAACTCTGCAGAAGAGCAAAAGCATCATTGAGATGCAAGTAAAGATTAAGCAACAAATTCTGCAAAAAAGCAAAAGCATCATTGAAATGCAAGCAAAGCTTCTGCAACAAATCTTGCAGAAAAGCAAGTATTGCAAAAGAATAAATTCGATCAAAAGACAGTATTCATTGACTGATAAACATGTTTCACAGAAGACAACATTCTTTTTCAATGTTTAAATTCTTTGTCTGCTGCTAGTTCAAGTCTGTCAAAGAGATTGAGACATTGATCACTGTGTAATACATATTGAAATACAGACATAACAACTTGCAAATACAATACACTTCAATCAACAATAAACTAGCTTAGTCTTTAAGCTGTTATGCGCATCATGTGAGCGCAGATCTTCAACGTAAGCTAAAGTAAATTCATTATGTTTCAACTTCTACAGTATCACATTCATTGCATATAATACAACTTAATCTTTCATTCATCTGCTCATCATACTTGATGTGAGTCTTTCAATTTGCTCTCATAATCACATAAGATCATGATCTAGCATCATATGTCTCTTTCAATGAGCATCATCATCAAGATCGAGATATGTTTATTGAATTTAATCTCAGTTGATTGAATTTGCATATCTAACATCAGTCAAGTACACATCTAGTTTATCATGTTAACTCATCTTACATAGTCAAATAGTAGCATCAGTATTTTATCATCATCATTTATCTTATCAAACTGATTTTATTGACTCATTATAATGATTAGTCTACGTTTCAAAAAGAATATTACTATCAGATATCAGAATTCTCAACTTGATGATGAGTGTTCAACTTTTAAAAACATGACAAAGATTCTTAAAATCTTAAACATTGATAAATATCAGCTGAAGAATTTAACAAATCAAGCTGAGCAATGAACTGAAAAGCATATGTTTACACTCAAGCACATCAGATTTAATGAAAAGTCAGCTATCGTTGATGAGCAATTAACATTGTTTCTGTACAAAATTAATACACTTATGTTTGATGATTTCAAAACAAATCAAATTTTCAACATTTTAATTGTTGTAATTCAATGAATGTTTTACAACAGAAGATGCTCTGAACAGAGACATGTCAAACAGATTGACACATTTTTTACTCACACACAAACTAGTTTTACATCATATTCAGATGATCAATCATTCATCATTATACATAAGATTGTAAAGATTCAATGAGCATTATTTGCATCTGAGTTTTTGCAGTCACAAAAAGTCATGTCATTCATCAGAATACTTAAAGACATTAAACTTCATGTAATGATGAGTTCACACTTGAATCTGATCATTTTGAAAAAGACTTTGAAAATGAGTTTAACTTTGATCAAAGATGTACTTGATCATGATTTACATGATGACAAAGATTGATTTTATAATGTTTTGTTTCAGATGTGAATTGAACTTCTCAAAGATGACATCAGCTACATTGAGATGAACACTATCATTTACATCACAGATGACGAGATCTTGAAAATAAATTCAGACAGAACTTTTTGAGCTGTCTTACGTGATGTCTTGAATCAATCTAATCATGCTGCTTGTTTTAATGTGATTCGCGCTACATCATATTCTGATAAATCAGAAACACATGTATGTAAACAGTGAATTAATGATCAGTGCAGAACTCACAGACAATGCTTCATCAATCTCAGCTTCTCATCAAGAGCACATGAGATTCATTAATGTTAACGAAAGCGAAGAGATTAACAAAGTGACAATTCAAAGAAATGAGATCAACACATTATCAATTGATCATGAAATGACAATTGATAATTTGATAAATCATGTATATCAATAAAGATTGACAAGAAGTTTAGATTTCATAAAGCAGAATCAAATAGACTCTACTTATATTCAGAAGCAGTCAGCAGTCGTTAACATGAAAGAGAGCAATGTGAATAATACAGCTGTTTTATTTACAACGAAGAATAACGTTGACTCAATTGATAATGCAGCGTCTACTCATGTTCAGAAGCAGTCAGCAGTCATTAACATGAAAGAGAGTAATGCAAATGACACAGCTGTTCTGAATACAACAAAGAATAATGTTGACTCAGCAAACAATGCAGCATCTACTCATGTTCAGAAGCAGTCAGCAGTCATTAACATGAAAGAGAATGATGCAAATGACACAGCTGTTTTGAATACAACGAAGAATAACATTAACTCAGCAGACAATGCAGCGAAATCTGATAAATTTGTGAAGAGTGTACATTCACAGCGAACTGACAAGAGTGAAGATTTCATGAACAAGACTCACACGCTTTTATATTTTCATTGAAAGCGATCAAGATTCAATCATTCAAAGAAAGATACAACAAGCATCACATTAACTGATCAAACATTGCACTATAGTAAGTCACTGAAGTATGTGTATGAATGACAAACTAATGACAAGTGATCTTTACAGAGAATAATGAAAGTTCTGAATCATTGCATTCAAAGTGATGAAAGTTGAATGACAAGATGCAAACTCAAGAAAATGACATGTTGATGTTAACTTTGAATAAATTTAACATTTCAGCTTCAAATGTTGATCAGTCAATAAACATAAGTTCAGAATTGAAGTATGATAATTCTTCATTGAAGAAAAACAAAATCATCAGCTCACATCAAGATTCAATGAGTTGAATTGAACAACATGAAGCAACTATATCATCTTCATTTCAGCAGATGAAATCTCAACAAAACATGATGATCTTCGATCGTTCAATTACAGAAGATCTTGCAAGAGAGTCAAATCATGTGCAATCAAACATGAATCTTAAAATGATAAAGATAGTGAGCAGAATTTGAAGAAGCATTATGCAATATGATTAAGATATTGAAGTTGATCTTGTTTCTTGACTAACAAGATTGAACAGACTCATGATGAAGATATCATTGACTGTTACAAAGCATCTTCATGAAGAAGATAAATGACGAAATTGCGCTCAATTATTTCTGCATGATCTTAATCATGTTGAATCTCAGTCACGCATACATTCGCAAAGAATGAACACGTCACTCTTTTTATATTAGACTTTTGAGATTTTTGTGATGTTTAAGATGAAAATGTTCATGAAGAAAGAATTCAATGTCGATGATATGAATCTTGAAAAGATAAACATGAATGTCAACAAGATTAAGAATGAAGCATGCTAATTTATTAATAAGACAATAAAGATGCTTGAATTAATTTATTTAAATCGTTTATTGCACATAGCACATGACGAGATCAACGATGCTCATTACAAGAAAAAGTTCAATGAATATCTGAAAGAAGACACTCTCAATACATCTCAATCTAAAGATGCAAAGTGCTCTTTCAATAACAAGTTGAAAATTAAGTATTTATATGTGAATGCAAACTTATCTGCACATCTCATATCATCAAAATTTGTTAATTTAGCTATTGTTTCTGATTGCAAACTGACTAAAGAAGATTCAAATTCATTTCGATAAAAACAATGATTTATTACGTTAACAGATTCATCACGTGTATTGTGATGCAAAGATGAACACGCTAATCATCAGATTAACATAAACAGATAGAGATTTTTTAGTAGAACAAAAGCGAGCTAGTTCTAGTTTCATATGTGTGATTACAATAAACATGTACAAGACTCATATTGCAGCATTGATGAGAAATTAATATTAATCTGAAAAAGCAACTTCTAGATCAAAACAATCACAGTTGATATGACAGCTCTGAAATATAAAATGAGATTGATTGATTGCAGATGAGATGCATAGAAAGATGATTCAGACATTCAAAATTATTCATTTATTTAAGAACATGAATGAAAAATCTTGTAAGTGATTTGTTACAGATACACTCTTTGAATGATCACTCATACAAATGATGACATGAGTGAACATGCTGATGACAGACTCAATGATGAATCAACATGAATCAATATGAAAAGAAAAAGAAGCTCATTGAATCAATTTGATATACTGTATATATCAAAATTTGAAAAAGATGAATAAAATACATACGAAAATCATCAATCTTTAAGAGAAAAGTCATTGAATCATTAAGAAGTACATCAAAGAATTAAAGATCATGTGCAACACATTATAATTACGACGTGATGTCAATTTATTGAAGTTTTTCAACTTTTTTCTTACAGATGTGAAATTGAATAAACATCAAGATGTCGATTGCAAGCTTTCATCAATGTTCAATGAACTTGTTAATTCTTCAGTGATGATAATCATTGAACAACTTCAAAAGAATAGAAATAGAAAAACGTAAGAGTGAAGAGCACAAAAGTGCATTGAAGATCAATCTCAAATCAACATCAACAATTGAATGATGAAAGTTCATTGACTCAGAATACTTAGCACATTTTCGCATCTTAAACAACTTTCAGAGACACAGTTACTTGCGTTCTCTGAAGAAGAAGACTAAAAGAAGAAATATATTCATTTTAAAATAAATCATCTTTACAACTTGAAGAGAGTTGAGTTTTTCTATGAGAAGCACATTCTCAAGATTATCTTCAAGATGAACTGTATCAAGATCAAAGCAATCAACGAACTCATCAATTATGTCTGAAACAAGAATGAGAAGACTGTATTCTGTATTATGAGTTTTATGAATGCACTTATTCTTTATTGAGTAAGTGACAAAGTCTTTACTTTCTGTTAATATTATTCTTGAAAGTTATCATGCACATAGCGAGAGAAAACATGTTTAACATGATTACTAACATTTAATTATGTAGTACTTTCAACTTGTTTTTAAAGTTTCAATAACTTTGATAACTTTAAAATTGCTCAAATTTAAAGTGATGAACATAGTTTGATTATTTCAAGAAGATTTCAAAAAATTGCAGAAGTATTCAAATGAAAAGTTATCATGCTTTATCATTAACATTATTAAATTAATCAATATTGATTACAATTTATACAAAGTTAAGAGACTAGTTCAGATTGACTTGAAATGAATGAAGAGAAATCAAGCACAGATCAAGAAGAAAGTCAATCGTCTTGAATAACATGAGAAGACTATCACTAAGACTTGCGTTGCATAAATTTGCAGATCGAGATGCTGATATACGACAGACAGAATTGTTGAGTGCATTTAATGAACATGACATTGAAGTTCAAAACATTTCAAGTTAAAGAATTAATCAAAGATATCAAGAATGATGATAATGATGAAGATGATCACATTGAACTCAGTGACAGAGTGAAAAATGATGATTGCACATAAATCACATCGCTTCATACATGTACATCAAGAAAGCATGATGTGTTACTAGTTTATCAGTCTGTATTATAAATAGTTGTACTTACTTTTTCTTCTTTGACATTCATTGATATATTCATCAAAACTTATTGAGATCATGAAAAAATTTATATAATCAACATTAAGTTCTGTAATTCTTGATGATGTTGCAGATATTACTTCAACGATTCAACAAATCTTCAACGATACAAACAATACTGCTCAAGCATAATCACAGATTCTCATTTTCATTCTTTTGAATAAATTCATTTGAATAACTCATTAAGAAAATCATGACTACTCAATCAACATTGTGTTTGAATGTGTGCAGATCAACAATAATTTGAAGAAGCAGACGCAGTATCATTTCATAAATCAACAACAATGTTCATCTGTATTGATCTCAGCTACGATTGTTTTGCATTTATGAAATGCAGTAGAGTTTAAAAAACTTCACTCATCAAAGTAATGAAAATGTTTGTTAAACATCAGCAATTTCATAACTTGAAATCATGCTTTTATTACATCACTAGTATCAATCATGAAAAGAGATAAACAAAAGATTACAAGTAAGAAAAGTGCGCTCTTTTCAAAAATCATGAGTTTCGAAGTTCGAGTCATCTACATGAAAATGTGCACTCGAAAAGTCTTTTCATACTTGTCAGACATTCACACACTGCAGATGATGTAAACATGAACACAATTGATGAAGATCTGAAGTACAAGAGTATAGAAATATTTTCTTGAGAAAGAGAAGAAGTGCTGTCAACGCATGCAAAGAATGTGTGATACTTCATTTATATTATACTTTGACTCAAAAGTTGACTTGACTTTTAATGTTCAAAAATTGAATGTCAGCTCACTCATTTGCGAATTTGCATCAACACAAGTAACTTACGTTTTGTGATGATGACTCACTCAAAGCTCATCATCACAAATACAGAAGTTACAATCTGCAAAATTTAAATTCACGAAAGTCATTTGCAAAGATTCTGACTTGAAGAATGTACTGATTACAATCATCACGATTGATTATCAACAAGATTGATGATGTAGTTGCTTGACTGAAGAAGATACAGATGCACTTTGTTTCATTGCAATCACAATAGTCGAGTTTTATGATCTTCAAGCGATTATCATTAAGATATTATGTGCAATCAAGAATATTAAACTTGATGACTTTCATACATCTTGAAGATTACATAATGATTAATGACATCAAAGCAAACATCATAAATTCAATGAATCTGTCTTGCAGTTCAATGAATCATACATCAGTCAAACTCACGAAAATGACAAACTGATTTTGAAACATTATTTCATCAGAAGTTATGAGAATTCAATCATCAAAGTTGCACATCAGAAGATGAAATGCTTTCTTTATATATTATATATATATAGCTAGAATCATGACTATATACAGCTCATCAAGATATACAAGACATTATCACTTGTATCTGAATAACTGTCTTGCTTTGCTCATCATCAACAAAGAGTTTTACTGCTTGATCTTGCGCTTCGTCATCAATCACTCATCATATGCACTAATGTGATGAATCGACTCAATGAGATCATTTTGATCGCACTTCTCAATATTTTCATGATCATGCATGTTTAAATTTTGCAAGAACGTTTTCTTCATGTTTCTTGCATGAGATAAAATATGTGAGCTAAAGTTATTCAATCATCATATTTTAACAAAGCTGCAAAGTATTTATCTGCAAAAAAAGTCATCTTCTGCAAGATTTTAAAGCTACTTTTGTTGTAAATTGTAGAAAGTTTGAGTAATCTTGTCTCTTCAAAGATAGTAGATAAATACTTGATACAATTGAAAATCTTAAATGTTCATGTCATGTCAATTAACGAACTTTGACATCACGCTCAACATCATTAACTCACAAACATGAGAAAAACTTTCTGTTGCTGAATACTCTGCGTTTATTCAAGAATTTGCAAATCACAACATTAAATCTTTAACAGCAATTGCATTGAATGAAAAGAAAGATTTTGCAAAACAATGTCATTATACAATCACAAGAATGAAATCTTTCTATCTACTTTTCATATAGAGCACACGACTCGTTTTCTTCACTGCAAAACGTGATGCTCACAATCTCTTCATACATACTGAGTGTTTCTTGATCTTTGATCTTGCAAGTCAACAAAGATTTTCAATTTTGAAGATTACATTCAATGTGTTTTTGCAATTTGAGTACGATGACAGTTTAATCAATCGAGTCAAACTTTGATGTTCTGTCAAGATGTTAAAAAAGTATCAGCGTATCTGCTTTGAGATCAGTCAAGCACATGCAATTGATCTAACTTGAGATCAAAAATCATGAAAAGTCAGCTTACAGAATCTTTCTAGCAGCTGTGTCAAACTACTGCAAAGCTCAGTTCTCTGATGAGTGAGATCATCTACTTGCACATCAAGCGAAGATACAAGTCAAAGAGATGACATTTACAATGCTTTTGCAAATGATTGATTTCATGTACATTGATATAGTTGACTGATCTCAGATTCATGATTTTAAAAATAATGATGAAATCGCGAAAAAGCTAAATGAGTTATTGAATCTGCTGCAAATGATAGATATGTGATTACTTGAAATCTTACACACTATGATTGAGAGCAAGATCATCAACAATGCAGCAACTGATGTTAAATCAAATAATATCGAATTAATTTAAAATATTGCAAAGAATGTTAATGCATGAAGTTTGACAAGTCATTGCAATGCATTCATAGCAAATAGTTTAAGCTTTGTGAAGGCTGCAAGAAGTCAAGATTAGTGATGAGAATGAGAAAGTCAATAAAAGAAAAGTTTGAGCTGTTGCTGATATAAAGTCAAGACATGAAAGAAAGAATTATCATTGAAAAACTGTCTTTACAGATTGAAGATTGAAGAGACTTAAGAATTTGAACAGAAGCATTACAGCTTTGACATTTAACACAGAAATTGAAGAGTGAACGTAAGATCATTGCTACATCAGATGTTATAGATTAGCAATGCATGATAAACTTTCAAAGTAAGTACAACAATTTAGTTTCATTCAGCACAAGCACTGAGCAGAACTGCTATGTTCAGATATACATGCATAGTTGATGTTCAGATAAGAAGATCGAGAAATGCTACATCAACAGAAATCATTCATTTCATTTTCTTGATCATTAATTCATCATCTTTAATCATGAGCATATACTTCATATGCAGATAAGATTGTTGATCTTCACAAAATTAAAATTAATCAATTTGTTTTCTGAGTCATTTTGCAATGAATGCTCGATAAGATTACTTAAATCATGTCACTCAATGTCTTAATAATTGCACTTGCTCAAAACTTTTGACAATGTTGTCTTCATGTTTCTTGCGCAAGACTTAAGAAATGATTTGCGAATTGTCTTTGAAATTAGAATTAATCAAGTTGTTTTCTGAGTTATTTTAACTTGAGTCAATGTATATTTTGAAGAGATGAATGATCAAGAGTGAAGAGTGTTCATGTACTATTAATGATGCTTTTGAGTACAACGATGACATTCATTGTAGCGACACTTCATACTATAATTCTACCTTTAAATAAGTCTCTGTAAATATATATAATATACACAAAAAGAAGAATCGACATATGTGACATAAGCGACGAAAGCAACGAAAGCAACGAAAGCGAGATTCAGTTCAATGCATATGAACAAACGCAGATTTTATCAACAAAAGCGAAATTCAGTTCAACAACATATGAATGAATGCAGATTTTATCAACAAAAGCAGAACTTAGCTCAGCGAGATCAGCTTAAATTCAGATTTTATTCGACTTTAAGCGATGAATGTCGCTTAAGCTAAACTCTAAAATTTAGTTCACTTTACAAACGATTGATGCAGCATTCAACAAACTGCGAATGCATTTTGATAGTAAGAATTACATCACTTTTATCACTGCTTTAGAAGCATATAAATACAAGATGTTATTATTTGAACTGACTAATGAATTAATCTTCTTTCAACAATATATGAATGACATTTTATGAGACTTTCTGAACGACTTTTGTCAAGTCTATCTAAATGACATTCTCATCTATAGCAAAATGAGAAAGAAACATAGAGATCACGTCAAACTAGTATTGAATTGACTACGCGAAGCTGAACTGCAAATGAATATTCAAAAGTGCAAATTTGATATAAAAGAGACAGTCTTTCTAGAAGTCATTGTATCAAAACAAGATCTTTGCATGAATTCAAGCAAGATGATCATCATAGTAAACTGAACTACTTTAATCAATTTGAAAGAAATTCAGAGTGTCATGATTCTAGTCTTGTCAAACTCAGTCTTCTAGTCTTGTCAGATTTATTCTCGCTTCGTCATCTTGACTAGTCTTTATTGAGTCTAGCGTTGACTGAGAAATACACATATGTAGTCAGCTTCTTTTCTGTAGCTATCTTTCTTTCTTAGCATTTATCTTCTAGTTAAATGACACTTCTATTCAACTCGCTCTAGACAGATCTCTAACATTAGATAAATGCTCATCATTTACTCTGCTATCAACAAATAGATGATATGAAACAATTTATTCAGTAAGGAAAATTTGCAAGAAATTCTTCAAATTTGCATCATCATTTTAGATTGCAAGAGATTCTTCAATTCTACACTCATTTTCATCATTCTATTCACAAGAAATTCTTTGAATAAAGCACTCAATTATTATTTGAAATTCACAAGAAATTCTTTGAATTTTCACTCATCAAAAAACATCAATTCAAAACATCAATCTCTCATTTACTCTTATTTCAACAACTTCTATCTTCTCTCATCATGACACGTAACATCAAGTCAGTTGAGCTTCAAACAACTCATCTGCTTAGAAGCACTGTCAGTAGAAGAGTTTCACTTCTACTCATCAATGCTTCAGTTGAAGTTGAGAAAGCTGTCATTGTATAAAACATAAACATTGAAGAACAACTGCTTCATTGAATCAGCAATCAATTCAACGAAGTCATCAATATGCTGAATGAGTTTTGAAGTCAGCAAGACTTGACTCTACAACTCAATGAACACTGACTTCTTGTATAAAAAGATCATAAAAAGAAAGCGAAATAACTAAAAGTTGCTTTTGATAAGAACGATGAGCTAGAGAAAAAGATCAGTCAGTTACAAGACAAGCGATTGAACTTCAGAGCAAAACAACGTCAAGTTAATCAATCTATGTCTCATCAAGATACTCAGTCAGCTGAACAACAAGTCAATCAGAAAGAAGCTTCTATGATCTCAGTTTTAATTCATCACTCTGAAGTTGAATGAAGCTCAACTTTCAAAGCTCACTCTCAACGAGAATCTTCTACTTTATCTGATAATGAGAATGATCATCACAAGTTCATCAAGCTTTCGAATTCACTCATCTTCATCGAAACAGATGACTCTATCTGAGAGACATGAAACATCAAAATAGCTGACAAGCTCAATGTTAACGTGAATCATTACTTTACTGAAAAGATTCATATTGTCTATGTGATTTTCAGGCTACAAGACGATGCTAATCAGCAGATTTATGCAAAGCATAATGTTGATGCTTTCTTATTCTATCAGTCACTATCAGAGCTACTGAAACATCTGAAAGAAATTTATGAAGATCAGAATTTGATTCGAAAGTGTCGTTGCAAATACGTCATTCTGAAGCAGCTCAACAAGTCTTTCAGCTCTTTCTATTCAGAATTCACTACAATATTCAGCTTTCTGAACTACGATGATATCACTTTGATGAACAACATTCAGAATAAAATCAACAATTATCTTCAGAATGCGTTGTCAGTTTGTCTCATAAAGTTTAGCTCGCTTAATAAGCTTAAGATATTTCTTCAAGATGTGAATAATAAACAACAAGTCAATTATCAGCTACGTGATGAGCAATGAACAGTCAAATTAATAGCAGCTTCGAAAAAACGTTTTGTTTCTTCATTGACATCAGTCTCAACTACTAGCTATGTTTAACTCACTACTTTTTTCATCTTTGAATCTGAATGATCAAGAATGTCAATCATCTGCTTCAACTGCAAAGTATCGAGTCATCTTTCAAAGAACTGCTCTCAGCTGAAGACTAGTACTTTGACATCTTGTGCATTTATTTCTTGTCTCAATGAGATCATCATGTCAAAAGAAGAGAAGAAATTATTTACAGAGAAATCAAAGAATGAGGCAAAAAACTAGTGACTTTCATCAAAGACGCGATGAAAGATGTGTTAATTTCTTCAACAATGAGCAGCTCAAATGATCTCTTTGCTTCGAAATCTTTGACTACTGAATGTGTACTATTTAGCAATGAAATTAGTTACTCATTAAAGTCATTGATTGACACTGAAGCAGCTGACTATTCGTTTATTGATGAACTAATCGCGCAGAATGTTTGTGATCATTTGCAAATTGAATCTTTATCTTTAATCAAGCTCAAATCAATAAGAAAATTCGATAATCATTATGCAAAAAAGCTTATTACTCATGCAATTTATTCAAATCTGACTGTTCAAGATCATATGATTGACACAGCTTCTATGTTGATCACTTAATTAGATCAACATCAAATGATTCTTGAAAAAACATGAATGAACAAAATCGATCTAGTGATTGATATGCAAATCAATTTTCTTCAATTTTCGAATTTCACTTCTAGTCAGAAATCAATTGTTCTACTCTTAAGCAATAAAACAATCACGAAACAGAAGAGCTTGACTTTTACTCAAATACTAAAGAAGTCTATTTCTTCTGTCATCATTCGACTCAGCGAGAAGTCATCTTCATTCAGTAAAATCGTGAAATCATTTAATTCAGTCAACTTCGCTTCGCTCTTTGATTCAATGAACATAGCAATGATAGAGACTGCAGCATATAAATCACTAGTCAAACGATTGAATGTGACTACTTTCGCGATCATTGTCACGAAAATCGATCGACTTCTAAAAACAGCTAGAAATAAATCAGAAAACGTAAATCTACAAGAGCTTTCACATGAAGAGATCTTGAAAGAAGTCAAAGCTAAGCTTTCTTCGAAATATCATGACTATCTAGACGTGTTTGATCGAGCGATGACTAATCAACTATCTTCTCATCATCTCTATGATCATAAAATTAAGTTGATCGACGAGAAAATATCTTCTCGAAGTCGTCTTTATCATATGTCTGATCACAAGCTTCAAAAGATGAAGAATTATCTGATTGAGCATCTGAATAAAGACTTCATATCTTCTAGCTCAGCTTCATATACTTCGCTCATACTATTCATCGAAAAGAAAGACGATAGCTTGCGTTTCTGCGTCAATTACAGAAAGCTCAATGCTTTGATTAAACGAGATCGCTATTCTTTGTCATTAATAGACGAGACTCTCACTCATATATAAGAAAGCAAGTATCTGACTTGATTGAATATCATTGTCGCGTTCAACAAGCTACACATGCACTCAGATAGCGAAGATTTGACTATCTTTATCATCTCTTTTGATTTCTACAAATATCACGTGATGTTTTTCAAATTAATCAACGACTCAACTTTCTATCAACACTATATGAACAACGTGCTATTTGACTATCTTCATCAGTTTTGTCAGATCTATCTAGATGACATTATCATCTACAGCAAAACACTGAAGAAACATAAGCAACATGTATGATTAGTTCTACATAGATTACAAAAGACTGATCTTCAGATGAATATAAACAAATGTAAGTTTCATGTTCAGAAGATCTTCTTTCTGAAACTATTGCTATTCATTGAAGAACTAAAGATGAATCTCAGAAAAGTACAAGCAGTAGTTGAATAATTTATTTCTACAAATCTCACTCAGATGCAGTTCTTCGTCAACTTCTGCAATTTCTATCAACGTTTTATAAAGAACTTTTCGAAGATTGTTCATTCTCTGATTCAACTAACTCGAAAAGAGATGATATTTGAATGAGATCATGCTTGTCAAATGATCTTTGATCATATGAAGAAATAAATGACTAAGTCTCTATTCTTCGTCATTTTGATCAGAATAGAAAGACTATTCTTGAAACAGACTCATTCAACTATGTCAACGATGATATACTTTCTCAGTATGATGACAAAGAAACATTGCATTTGATGATCTACTACAGCAAGAATCTGAGCTTTGCTGAGTGCAATTACAAGATTTATGACAAGAAGCTATTAGCGATCATTCAAGCATTGATGATCTGAGCTGAAATTGACTGAGCTATCAATCAAGATGTTCATCGATCATCAAGCTCTGACGTCATTAATGAAGAATAAAGAGCTGAGTAGACGTCAGATGCGCTGAGTTCAAAAGCTTGTTGACTTCAACTTCAAAATCATGTATCGTTCAGACAAATAAAACATCAAAGTCGATGCATTGACTTGTCGAGTCAATTCAGTTTCTAGAAGTCTCGAGAATGAATGATATCACTATCAGCAAACTACGATTCTGACGTTGAATTGAATGAAAATCGCTGATCAGAAAAAGAAAAAGAATGATGAATCAATTTATTGATTGATTCTAAAAGTTAATAGAATCAACGAGAATTGTATTCTACTTCGTGAAGTCATATCAAAAGAGAAAGCTCAATACGAAGATATTAAATTAAGAGATTGTCGAGTTCAGAACGAAATACTATATTGAAATTATCTTCTATGAATTTTCTTCAATGAGCATCTTCAAATGAAGCTGATTCAAGAAGTTCATGATCAATCTTCTATTGATCATTCAGAAATTCTTAGAACGATAAAAGCAATAAGAAGATACTACTATTGATTCTCAATGTAAAAGACAATAGATAGATATATTCAAAACTGCTACATTTGTCAGCAATCAAAAGCTCTTCGAAATAAATTCAATGAATTACTACATTCTCTATTCATACTTGAACAGCAATGAAAGAACATAGTCATGAATTTCATCATCAATCTACTCTCTTCTGAAGGCAAAAACATCATACTAACAGTGATATGTAGACTGACAAAGAAACGACACTATATCTCTTGTTTTACTAATGATGAAGAAATCACAGCAGAAAAAACAGCTGAGCTAATGCTTCAATGAATATATCGAATACACAATTTACTCAATTTCATTGTTTTGAATTGAAACTCTCAATTTATCTTCATTCTATGAAAGTTTCTTTGCAAAAGACTGAGCATTAATCTTCAACTATTCACTGTTTATCACTCTCAAATCAATGATCAAAGTGAATGAGTCAATCAGAACGTTGAAAGATATCTTTGATTCTTCTGTTTGTACATGTAGAATGACTGAGCTAAACTACTACTCATGATCAAGTTTGTTAACAATAATGCTCTGTTCTCAGTCATCTTCTCGATCTCTTTCTTTCTAAACAAAGACTTTCATTCTTGTATGAGCTTCAAACTCAATACAATCGAATATGAAAGCTTTCATGAACGCTTGCAAGCGATTAAAGTCGAGAATATATCTGAACATATGAACAAAATCTTGACGTTTGCTCGCGAATTTCTAGTCAAAACAAGAAAACAAATGATTCAACAAGCTAATAAGCATAGAAAAGAAGTTGATTATGAGATTGAATCAAAGATGTTTCTGAACGAATGAAACATCATTACAGCGAGATCTTTCAAGAAGCTAGACGATAAAATGCTTGATTTCTTCATTAATCTAGATCTTGTTGACTCGTCATATAAGCTGAAATTATCAGAGACTATGCATGTTCATGATGTATTTCACTCTGATCTGCTTCATCTCATCGTCAACGATTTCTTGCCTGATCAAAAGAATGAGTCTTTTAAGTCAATAGTGATAAACGATGAAGATGAATGAAAAATCGACGATATATTGAATTCTCGTTGATATCAAAGATGACTTCAGTATAAAGTCAAATGAAATGACTATGATAATGATTTCAATTGATACAACGCTGATGATGACAAATTTATGAACGCTCAAAAGATAGTTGACGATTTTCATATTTAATATTCAAACAAATCGCGCTAAAAGCGCTTTCAACTATTCAGTCAATCAGAATTTAATGAGTTTGAGTCTGTGAAATCATGATTGAGCAATCAATTGAATCGAGCAGAAAATACATTCATGTGAACATGAATCGTTGAAGAAGAGAGAGTAATGTCACGATTCTAGTCTTGTCAGACTCAGTCTTCTAGTCTTGTCAGATCTATTCTCGCTTCGTCATCTTGACTAGTCTCTATTAAGTCTAGCGTCGACTGAGAAACACACATATGTAGTCAGCTTCTTTTCTGTAGCTATCTTTCTTTCTTAGCATTTATCTTTTAGTTAAATGACATTTCTATTCAACTCGCTTTAGACAGATCTCTAATACAAAGCTTCATAAAATTTGTGAACTTTTACCGTCGTTTCATTAGAAACTTCTTCAAACTAGTTAAATTGTTCACTCAATTGACTAGAAAAGACACGTCTTTTGTTTGAAACAAAGTCTGTGTTCAAGCTTTCAGAAATCTGAAGAAACAGATCAGTTTCGCTTCAGTTCTTCGTCATTTCGATCTCAAACGTCAGACTATTTTGAAAATCAATGCATCAAACTATGTAAAAGATGAAATACTGTCTTAGTATGATGATGAGAGTGTACTTCACTCGATGATCTTTTACAGCAAAAGCATGATTCTCGCTGAAATCAACTATCATATCTATAACAAGAAATTGCTGATCATTATTCGCTGTTTCAAACATTGACAATTTGAGCTGAAATGTACTGAATTACTCATTCAAATATTCATTGATCATCAAGCTCTGAAGATTTTCATGAAAAACAAACAGCTGAGTCGACGTCAAGTCAACTATCTGAACATTCTATCAAAGTTCAATTTTCAAATCATCTTTAAATCAGACAAAATGAACACTAAAGTTAATATGCTAACTCAAATGTCTTTAGCGAACGTCTTTGAATCAGCTAAATGATTTGAAGATTGCTTTCAAACTATTCTTATCTTTGATAGAGTTGATATTCTATCTATTGACTTGAAATCGAGCGCAAATTTGAAATCAGAAGTCAATCTCTATCAGTGAGTATGATTAGTCAATCAAATGAATGAGTTCTGCAGCAAATATAAACAAGCTAAAAACGATAACAAGCTCAAACTTCATATTATAGCATTAAGATGAAGAACTGCAAAATTATTAATGACATTTTATTTAGAAAAGATTTATTGTGAATCTCTGAGAACATGCATACGAAATTACTACAAGAAGTGCATGATCAATCTTCAATCTTTCATCTCAACAATAAACGAATCATTGATCTAGTTCAGTATTTCTACTATTGATCAGATCATCAAGCTACTATTCAATGATACATTTGAAACTGTCATGCTTGTCAGCGAAGCAAAGTCTTTAGAAATAGCATCAATGAACTTCATCATTCTTTTTCAATCTCACAGAAACGCTGAAAAGATATAACTATGAACTTCATCACTGAGCTATCTCTGTCAAAAGACTATAACATCATTTGCATAATCATATATCATCTTATTAAAGAACATCATTATGTTTTCTGTCATTGAGAAGATGATGACATTTCAGTTGAAGAAACAGTCTGAATTATGCTATGAAACGTTTATTGACTGCACAATCTACTCAGTTCTATTGTTTCAAATAGAGACTCTCAATTCATATTCATCATGTGAAAGAGTCTTTGTAAGCGACTACGAATTATCACTAGTCTATTCACTGCTTATCATTCTGAGATTGATGATCAAACAGAGTGAGTCAATCAAGACGTTGAATGCGAACTCAGAATCTACTGTAATTACATGCAGAATGATTGAGCTAAATGAATATTTATGATTGAGTTCAGTGACAATGTCAATACATTCTCAATCATCTCAATGATTTCTTTTTACTTCAATAAAGAATTTCACTTTCAAATGAGTTTCGATTCAGATACAACTGACTATGAAATCACTCATGAATGAATTGAAGCTAGAAAAGCAAATAATATTGTTATTCAAATGAAAGAGCTACTGAACTTCAATCATCAACAATTGAAAAAGACTAAGCTGATCATTGAAGCTCAAATTAATAAACATAAACGAGATGTCATTTACAAGATAAATGATCAGATCTGACTATCTTTCAGAAACGTCAAAATCACAAGATCATGCAAGAATTTAAAAGATAAACAGCTAGATTTCTACTTAATCATTGTCAAAGTTGAGACTTTTTATTATTTTCATCTATTTACAAGCATGAAGCATATACAATCATATTCAGAAGATCTTCTATCAGAACAACATTCAGAATCACTCAAATCAATCACTATTGAAGATGATGAACACTGAAAGATAGATGATATATTAAACTTCAGATGCTATCAAGATTGAATATAGTACAAAGTCAAATGAAAAAATCTAGATAGAAATGATGAATGATACTATGTTGATAAAGAAAAATTCAATGACTCAGAGAAAGTTTTGAATGAATTTCATAAGCTATATTTAAGCAAATCGCGCTAAATATCGAAATAATTATCAACAAAAGCAAGCAAAGAAACTACATTCATGCAAACATGAATTTTCAAAAAAGAGAGTAATGTTATAAGTGTATCAAGATTGATAAGACTGAACAAAACTAAAGCTTTAATCAATTTGCAATGCACGCTAGCGAGTACTTTGTGTAATAATTAGAACTAGTCAATGATTTAGTCGAGATCTGATCTAGATCTGACTCAGATATGACTTAACACTTTTTTTCTTTTTCAACATTCTTTTCTTTCATCAACATCTTGTTCATTTACATCATCTTCTTTTTATGTTACAAACACATTTCTTTTGAGTCTAGCACAGTCTTTGAACATTACATAAATAAAAGCTTTTGTATCAATCTTCTTCTGTATTCTTAATATTCAATTATAGCTATTTCTAAAGATCAAGCACTATTAATTCTGATCTTCATTGATTGTATCATTTAAACATGATTCTGACAAATGATCAAAATGCATTCTCTTTTATTAATTAAAGTCAATCATTAAATGATTGCAATTGCATATTTATATTAACAATTCATTCAATGTTTACATGATATAAGTTAAATTAAAAGAAGAAAAAAGTTATTTAATACAATTACACTTTATTTCTTCATCATGTACATTTTTCTTTCATCAAGTATTTCTCTGCTCAATGAATGATAATTATTGAGCAAGAGAATGCAGTTTTCAACACTATAATCATGAGCATCATGAATGCAATGAAATTAACTTCATGATTGAAAATCAAAGATTAAAGCATCATTGTATAAAATATCATTAATGAAGAGCAAAGTAAGAATAATGTGTCATAATTAAGCAATACAGATACTCATCAAGAATTTACTTAAACATCATATGTTAAATAAAAGCTATAAATGCAAACTTATTACATAATTTTATGATCATTGTTTCAATGATGTGAAATTATCATATAAATGACAAGCGATTTTCTCTTTCAAAGAGTTTTGTTCACTCAATATAAATAATATAAAGTTTCTCATAAGTTGAGTTTAAATCAATGTCATAAAAATGTATGAGTTCAAATCAAATTAAATTTAATGCTAAGTTAATAATTTAATTTTGTAAAAAACATTTTATTTAATTAATTAAATTAATTAATATTTTCAATTTAATCAATATTTTAATTAGCTATTTTAATGTAACATGATTTTAATTTAAATTCATACACTCTTGTAACATCAATTTAAACTTAACTCATGAGAAACTTTATGCTATTTATATCAAGTGAACAAAACTTTCTAAAAAAGAAAATCACTTGTCATTTATATGATGATTTCACGTTGTTGAAACAATGATCATAAAACTATGTATCAAGTTTACATTTATAACTTTTATTCAACATGTGATGCTCAAGTAAATTCTTGATGAATATTTGTATTACTTAATTATAATACATCATTCTTGCTTTGCTTTTCATTGATGATATTTTATACAATGATGCTTTAATCTTTAATCTTTGATCATGAAATTAATTTTGTTGCACTTGTGATGCTCATGATTATAGTGTCAAAAACTGCGTTCTCTTGCTTAATGATTATCATTCATTGAGCAAAGAAATACATGATGAAAGAAAGATGTACATGATGAGAAAATAAAGTATAATTATATTGAATAACTTTTTTCTTTTTTTATTTAACTTATATCATATAAATGTTAAATGAATTGTTAGTATAAATGTGCAATTGCAATCATTTGATGATTGACTTTGATCAATAGAAAAGAATGTGTTCTGATCATTCTTTTGCACTTTCAATTTTTCATGTAGATAAATGTATGACTTGATATTAAGTAAAAAAGATGAGTTCAAGTTTTCTCAATATATCAGTATGATCAATGAATCACTACTTTTTCAAGCATTGTAATCACAACTTTCAAACTGAGATTAACTATTTTATTTGATATCTTTTCATCAATTACTCAATGATATTGTTAATGTGATGAAAATATTTCAGTATATCAATGCAATTGATGAATTGCAAATTCTTTAATCACTTGTAATCACGACTTTTATACTGAAATCAGCTTTTTCACTAAATATCTTTTCATCTTTTTAACATTGATATATCATTAATCTTCTTCATAAATTGATTATGACTGTTAGAGAAAGTATTATTGCATGAGTGAAAACTTTGCATAATGACTTTTCTGATCATGCAACATTTTAACATTGTTTAAACTGTGTTGAATTGAGATCTTTTAATTCTTCTGACTTTTATTTGAACATAGAATAGAATCAAAAGATTCATAGTTAATATCATGTACAAATGAATCTTATTGTTGATTTTAATGTAACATGATCAAAAACTTCTTTGACTTTTAAAAGTAAATATATGATGTTGATTACAAATCTTTTGATTTTATTCTGTGTTCAAATAAAAGTTAAAAAAGTTAAGAAATTTCAATTCAACATAATTTAAATGATGTTAAAACATTATGTAAGCAGAAAAGTTAATCATGCAGAGTTTTCATCTACATAACAACATTCTTTCTAATAATCACAATTAATTTATAAAGAAGATTAATGATATGTTAATGTTAGTAAAAGATGAAAAAATATTTAGTGAAAAAGTTGATCTCAGTATGAAAATCATGATTACAAGTGATTGAAGAATTTGCAATTTATTGATTATATCAATATATTGAAATGTCTTCATCACATTAATAATATCATTAAGTAATTGATGAAAAAATATAAGATAAAATAGTTGATTTCAGTCTGAAAGTCGTGATTACAATGTTTAAAAAAGTAGTAACTCATTGATCATGTTGATATATTAAAGAAACTTGAACTCATCTTCTTTACTTGATATCAAGTCATATATTTATCTATGTGAAAAATTGAGAGTGAAGAAGAATGATCAGAATACATTCTTTTTTATTGATTAAAGTCAAATCATTTAATGATTGTGATTGCACATTTATACTAACAATTCATTCAACGTTTATGTGACATAAGTTAAATCAAGAGAAGAAAAGAATTATTTAATACAATCATACTTTATCTTCTCATCATGTACATCTTTCTTTCATCATATATTTCTCTGCTCAATGAATGATAATCATTGAGCGAGAGAACACAGCTATCGACTACAATCATGAGCATCATGAATGCAAAGAAAACATCTTCATCTTTGAATTAAGAATTGAATCAAAACATCATTTGTAAAAAATACTATTTATGAAGAACAAAGTAAGAATGATGCAACATAATTAAACAGCATAAACACTTTCATCAAGAGTTTACTAAAGCATCACATGCTGAATAGAAGTTATAGATTCAAACATGATACATAGTTTTAAAACTTACTGTCTTGACAACGTTGAAGTTATTGTATAGTCGATGAGTGATTTTATTTCTCAAAAAATTTTGTTCATTCATATAAATAGCATAGTTTCTCTCATGATTTAAATCTAAATTGATGTCACAAGAGTGTATGAATTTAAATCATAAATCATTTAAAAGTAAATAAATAAGTGTGTTTTCTCACCTTTTTATCATTTGCACATCATGTACTAAATTTAGTATTACATTTATAGTTGATTTTTGTTTTCTGTCTTTCATTTGATCAAAATTCAGCAACTTATCATTAATTTCAGCTGTGTAAAACAGTTGCACTGCTATTATTTTTTCTGCTACTTTGTTTAAACAGTTTAATAGTGTAATAATTTTGTATGTTTTTAAAATTGAATAATTCAACTTGTTTAATTTTTTTTGGAATAATTTTCGTGTTTTTATGTCATATTTTCAGAAGAAGTACAATTTTGTGACTTGACAACAGTGATTTATTGAAGCATATGATATATCAAATCAATTGACAAGTTATAGAGTACAATCATATGATCAAAACAAGTTCTTATTCAACTCAATAACTTCACAGATGACTGTGTTGCAAGTCAAAAATCGAAAATCGAAAATTTTCACACTCACGCAAATCATAATCAACGACGAAAGAAGAGTTCATTAATGCAGAAGAAAAAACCATCAATTCAGACAGTAATTTGATTGATAAATTGAAGAGCAAACTCACATGAAAAGAACAAGTCATCAATTGACTTTAGAACAGCACAAAAGACTGCATACTGATGCAAAAATCGAAATTAAACTCTTTTATACTTGAAGATTGCACAGAAAACAACGTTGTTTCAAAGAAGTACAATGTTTCTTATCAAATCACTATCTGTTTTATCTTTTCTTAATGTGCAAGACAATAAGTCGAGATCAGTCATTATTATTCTGAGCGAGATAACATGATTACTTAGATACATGAAATATAAAGCAATTGTGTCAAGCATTTTCTATCAAAAAGAATAATCTAAACTTTTGCAGACTAAATTTATATCATTTTTGTTTAACATAAGTTGATAATAGAAGACGATTTATTGCAAATTTCAAGATAGAAATTGAGAAATCTTTATACTAAAGTTACTGTTTACATGAAACACTTTGAATAAAAGATTAAAGAAATATTTAAGTGATGTTAAGTGAATTTTCTAGAAGTTCAAAGCTTAAAACTTGAAAAAACTCTTTATGAAAAGAAATATAAAGAGTCGCTTTATACACTTTTTCTCATTTCATTTCGCAAATAGTAACGTGAAACTCAGCAGAAGCAATAGCTCAGAGTCAGAATTCAAAACATCAATGATAGAAATTAAAAAGTCAACATTAAAGATTGAATAAATTTATGAAACAAACTTAGCATGAGTTTGTCAACAAGCAAACAACTGCAAAATGATATTATTGATCTATTTTGCAGTCAACAAAAATCGCTCACATCAGCATATAAAAAAACGCAATACATGTTTAGTTCACTTGATGCATTAATGCTAAATTCACATGCAAATGTGCAAAATGACAAGAATACAATTAATTTGCAAAATGCAAATTTGCAGCAAAAAGAGCAAACACAAGCGATTGTGAAAGTCAAAGAAATGAAAAAGCGAAAAGCGATGAAAAGTTTGCAAAAAGAAGCTAGCATCGAAGTTAGTACTAGCAAGTGCTACAATGTCATCTCTAAAGAGATGCAGATAAAGAGACTGCGCAAAAGAATTGAATTTGCAGTCAATCAGTTAAAACAAGCAATATCAGAACAGAAAAAAACTATAAATTATAGCTTAATCTACATTCAAAGAGAATGCAATAAAAGCATAGAAAACTTAATTCAGAAGCAAATTGATCAACTTTAAAGTCAAACAAACAACAAACTGAAGATCATTCTACAATTGATTCAACAAAATGCTGAAAACATCAAAAAGAGAATCAACGCAAAGCAAAGAACAGAGAACTTGCAAATCTTGCAGAAGACGCAAGTTTTGCACACGTTGCAGATCAATGATTGCAAAGTTCGCAAAAATCAACGCAGAAGCTCACATATGTGCAAAAAGCAGCTCAAGTCACAAGCGTAAATGCAAATGCAAACACAAATGCAAATGCGAATGCAAATGCAGACGAATGAAACCTGATTATCAAAAAATCCTCGCCAAAGTCACAAGAGATATCATATCGCGAAAGAAGATTGATAATCACTTTGAAAAATGAGAACTGAATCTTACAAGCGATGAAAATGCGCAATGCAATGAACAACGCACTGAAGAAGACAAAGTCTGACATAAAAGTCGCTACAGTGACTAAAACACAAAGATATAACAATATTGTTTTAATGATTTCAAAGAAATACATCGCGAAAGCTTTACTGAAGCAAAGAAATATATGAAAGCATATATTCAAAGTCAAAAGTATCAAGAAGAATGAAAAATGATACAAGATAGTGATACACAGTCTGAAAATCAATATCTTTAACATGAAGATCGAAATGAAATATCTGAGAATTGAGCTAAAAAAGTACAATTCTGAATTGAAGCTGATAATCAACTCAATATGATTATCAAAAGGTGAAAATAAAGCAAGAAAGAATCATGCTTTGACGATACTGACGTTCAAAATCGAAGCAGAAGCGCAAAGACATTTGAAAAAATGACTCTTAGCTGCGAGATCAACATATCAAACAGTCGAATATCAAGACTATTGATCAAATGATCAATGTCAAAAATGTCAAACATTCAAGCATTTGCAGAACAAATGCAACAGATCATCAAGATGCGTGTACTGCGAGCGAAATCATCAGATCATAAATGTCAATTATCTACGTGCAAAGACAAGCAATCATGCAATCACATGATTTCTAGATTTTTGATTTTTGATTTCTTCATTAAGTGCATGCAGTTTATGACTATGACACTGTCTAGACGCTGTGCATATGTTAGATTACATGTATCTTGATCAAAGTCGCTGCTTTATATCTTCTCATTGATCAATCACATTGATAGTTTGTGCAAACAAGCACTTTCAATCAAACAACTTCTCTCTCTCATGCTTTCATTTTCTTGTCTCTTCATGTTCTTCTCTCTTTACTCTTTCGTTCTTAATAGTCATTTTCTTGTTGCAATTCAAGTACTTTTCAAGTACTTTAACATTGCGATTCTTTCAATCTTGATGATAAACAATGTCAATATAGTGTTCATGTTTTTGAACTGTGCTTTTGCTTTAAGCTGTAACTGTTCTGCTTTATAATGTTTGCAGTTCAATAGTAAGTGCTTCAACGTTTATCTTGCCTTGCATATTTCATAGCATTTGTTCAAATTATTCTCTGATAATCAATGCAAATAGCTTTTAAAATAATCATGTCTCATTTTTAGCTGTATAAACGTTGAAAACGTCAGTCTGTTTATTTTTTGAAGCTTCTTTAGTGATCTGTAACTCAGATTCATTCTCGCTGTGTGCTTCTGATACTGATTTTCTTTTTTGATGCTGTTGTTTCATGCAATTAGTCATTGCATGATTTCTAAATGTTGCAACTGTCAAAATGCGCACTTCGCAAATAGCGTAATGTGCAAAACATATCAGACAGCTCAGTCTATTAGCTCACAAAAAGATCATTTAGTCACGAAATTGTAATGAGTATTGCATTCGAAATGTCACAAAACAATGCAAATGACGAAAGCTTTGCAAACACGTTGAATATTCGAATTCTACAGCACAATTGCGCATGATCAACGCAAATTATGCATGCATACATGAAATTTGCAAAAAACAAGACAGACATTGTTATACTACAAGAATCGTGAATGAAAGACGAAAATATAACAATTTCGCATTCATCGTTTATCTGCATCAAATCAAATGTTCAGAATACTCATATCAGAGTATTGATATTTGTTGCGAAAAACGCAAAGAAATTTACATGCACATCAAGATCAGACATAGTCAACAGCGAAGATATGCAAGCAATATCAATAGCGAACAATAAAATTCAGAAAGAAATTTTATTGTTCAATATTTACAACGAAAAGTCACAAAACGCAGATGATGAGCAATTATACATGATTGAGCGAGAATTAGCAAAAGTTATGCTAAATTCTGAGCAAAAAGTTATTATCGTCGAAGACTTTAATGCACATCATAGCTAATGAAACGCAAAAATTTCAAACTCTATTAGAACGAAAGCGTTAATAAAGTGAGTAAATTTACATAAATGCAACCTGATTAACACTTCTGATATAGACACATATCACAGCTATTCAGATCAGTTAAGCTCAGTACTTGATTTAGCATTTGCATCAAAGAATATGCGCAATCATATCAAGAATTGACATATAGACAAGAATGCAAACACAGAATTCAATCATGAAGTAATTCTATTTATAATAGTTACGAAAAAAGTGAAGTTGATCGAAAATTCGCTGAACGCGTCATACAATCTGCAAAAAGCCGACTGAAAAGACTTTGATGAGCATTTGCAAAAGACGAAAGACAAAATGATAGTCAAGATGCAAAGAATCACGAGTTTAGAAGCAAAAGTCATTTATTTGACTGAATGCATCAAGAATACAGTGAAATTATTTGTATTTAAACAGCGAATATGCGTAAAATCAAAACTCTGATGAAACAATAAATTTATTGAAAGATGAAAGACGCTGTTGTCAAAAAAGCGAATCTGAAAAAGATGTAGAAATGATGATGCATGAGCAAAGATAGTGCAAATGCGAAATTTGTATCATGATGCAATAAAGCTGATTAAAAATCAATTCTGAATTAATTTTTTGAACAACGTCGAAGAGAAAGAAGTGTTTCAGATCTACAAGTTCACTAAATCATGTTTAATCGAGAAGCTATTCTCGATACAAAACTTGCAAAAAGAATTGAAGATTGAATTCAATGAAAAGTGCGAGACATTTCTGAAAGCAATGTACTCATCATCATCGAAAATTCAAATCAATGAAGAATTACTATTGAACGAAAGTATACAGTGATCAAGAGTTATCAAAGAAGAAATCAAGCACGCTATTAACTTCTCAGCATTCAGAAAAGCACTCGAATCAGATGATATGTCATTTGCAATCATACAGCGAGTGTACAAAACTATATTGAAAATCTTCAATTTAGTGTACTCAGATTTGATTGAAAACGACTATCATTCAAAGATATGACGCGAAGGCACGAAAATTATTCTGAAAAAATCAGACAAATCGAATTATTCAATTTTGAAAACATACAGAATTATTACGCTGCTAAACTGTTTAGACAAAGTAGCAGAAAAAATAATAGCAGTGCAACTGTCTTACACAGCTGAAATTAATGATAAGCTGCTGAATTTTGATCAAATGAGAGGCAGAAAACAAAGATCAGCTATAGATGCAGTACTAAATCTAGTACATGATGCGCAAATGACGAAAAGTCGAGAAAACATGCTTATCTGTCTACTTCTAGATGTCAAAGAAGTCTTTGATCATGTTGCATTGAAACAGCTGATCAAAATATTGATTAAATTGAAAATATCAGTCAATTTAATCAATTGAGTAAAATGTTTCTTACAAAATCGAATTATTGACTTAGCATTTGACGACGAACGTCAGAAATCAAAGAAAATAAGCACAGAAATATCACAAGAATCATTTATCTCGTTCATTTTATTTCTAATTTATATTCGATATCTGTTTTCAAAGATTCGCGCAAAGTTCGAAAATTTACAGTCACTCAGCTATATTGACGACGTGACGCTATACGTTGAGGAAAGAAATATTGACAAGAATGTGAAAATACTGAAAAACGCAGCAAAAATCGCTTTCACATGAATCGAGAACAACGCAGTGCAATTCAATGACTCAAAATCTGAACTGATACACTTTGAAAGACACAAAGCAACACTCAATCAAATGATTATTCTACTCAATAACATGATCATAAAATCAAAGACATGCGTACGATGACTAGAAGTCTGACTGAATCGAAAGCTCAACTTCAAAGTTCATGTGCAAATGAAAATCGCAACAGTCACAAGAACGCTACACTCGTTATTTAGATTAATGAATAGCGAGTGAGAACTAAATGTCAAATCAGAAAAGCAGTTATATCTGACATGCATCACGTCTATTAGCAATTATGACGTCGAAATATGATGAAATAATCAAAAAAGCTACTTAGTCAAATTTCGCAAACTGCAAAATGCTGCATTACGAAAAATTCTGAGTGCATTTCGAACATCATCGATAGATGCTATGCAAATAGAAGTTGAAATTTCATCAGTGAAGATGCAATTAGATCAAAAGTGCAAGAACTATGCAATTCAAATAGTTGAGTTATTGAAAAAACATTCTATCAGAAAAAAAACATTTATTTCATACTCATTTCAATACTCTATTGAATTGAATCTAGATCTGAACGCATCAAAATATCTGAACTGAAACAAAATAAAGACGAATTTATCTTGAAAAGTCAAGAAATGCAAAGACAGACTCACGCAGATATATTAAATATTGAACAAAGTGTAAAAAACACTGAATTCAATAAAAGAAATTGAAATTTCTCACTTCAAGAAATCATGAGATCAGAAAATTGAATATCTGACAAAGATGCAAATCGAATTCGCAAGAGATGAAATGTGCGAAACGATAGATACACACTATAGAAAACTGAAAACAATAGTCAAAAAGACGAAAAACATAGTGATGTACATCGACGCATCGCAAACTCGAGAAAAGATAGCAGAGCTCAAAACAGAAATTGAAATTGCAGTGATATTCACGCACGAGTCTGTTAGATGCAGCAAAGCGACAAGCATGATCAATGAAATAATCATAACGAAAGCGAAATTGCAAGTTATCAATGATGCAATCGCGATATGCAGCGAAGAAGCATCTGAAAACAGCGAAATTTAAATGTACACAGACAGTCAAATGATGCTGCAAAGACTAAAAGCAAAGAGCAATGTTAACTTAAAGTTATTCAATAACATATCACAAAATCTGATCAATCTGCAACAAAATCAATGTCATATGTGCATACAGTGAGTATCAAGTTGCAAAGACATCATTGAAAACGAAGCAGCAAATCAATTGATCAAAGATGCAACATGAAAAAGATCAACAATCGACATCAGAAAAAGAACAATCATGAACTTCATTAAAAAGCAAATAGATAAAAAGATAAAAGAGCAATGACTAATTGCATGAAACAACAGCATCAAAAAAGAAAATCAGTATCAGAAGTACACAGCGAGAGTGAATCTGAGTTACAGATCACTAAAAAAGCTTCAAAAAATAAACAGACTGACGTTTTCAACGTTTATACAGCTAAAAACGAGACATGATTATTTTAAAAGCTATTTGCATTGATTATCAGAGAATAATTTGAACAAATGCTATGAAATATGCAAGGCAAGATAAACGTTGAAGCACTTACTATTGAACTGCAAACATTATAAAGCAGAACAGTTACAGCTTAAAGCAAAAGCACAGTTCAAAAACATGAACACTATATTGACATTGTTTATCATCAAGATTGAAAGAATCGCAATGTTAAAGTACTTGAAAAGTACTTGAATTGCAACAAGAAAATGACTATTAAGAACGAAAGAGTAGAGAGAGAAGAACATGAAGAGACAAGAAAATGAAAGCATGAGAGAGAGAAGTTGTTTGATTGAAAGTGCTTGTTTGCACAAACTATCGATGTGATTGATCAATGAGAAGATATAAAGCAGCAACTTTGATCAAGATACATGTAATCTAACATATGCACAGCGTCTAGACAGTGTCATAGTCATAGACTGCATGCACTTAATGAAGAAATAAAAATAAAAAGCATGTATCTGTATATGCATCTTTCGTCGAATTGTTCTTTGAACAGCAAGATGATGATGAATGAAAGAGTATGCAAAGTTATCAATGTCATGATTCTAATCTTGTCAGACTCAGTCTTCTAGTCTTGTCAGATCTATTCTTGCTTCATTATCTTGACTAGTTTCTATTGAGTCTAACGTTGACTGAGAAACACACATATGTAGTTAGCTTCTTTTCTGTAGCTATCTTTCTTTCTTAGCATTTATCTTCTAGTTAAATGACATTCATATTGACTCGCTTTATGCTGACTTCTAACATTAGATAAATGCTCATCAACTACTCTGCTATCGATGAATAGATGATACGAAACAATCTATTCAGTAAGGAAAATTTGCAAGAAATTCTTCAAATTTGCATCATCATCATTTTAGATCGCAAGAAATTCTTCAATTCTGCATTCATTTTCATCATTCTATTTGCAAGAAATTCTTCAAATAAAGCATTCAATTATTATCTGAAATTCACAAGAGATTCTTTGAATTTTCACTCATCAAAAAACATCAATTCAAAACATTAATCTCTCATCTATCTTCTTTCATCATGACACGCGATGTCAAGTCAGTTGAGTCTCAAACAACTCGTCTGCTTAGAAGCACTGTCAATAGAAGAGTTTCACTTCTATTCATTGATGCTTCAGTTGAAGCTGATAAAGCTGTCATTGCATGAAACATAAACATTGAGAAACAACTGCTTCATTGAGTCAGCAATCAACTTGACGAAGTCATCAATATGCTGAACGAGCTTCGAAGTCAGTGAGACTTAACTCTACAACTCAATGAATACTGACTTCTTGTACAAGAAGATCACAAAAAGAGAGCGAAACAACTAGAAGTTGCTTTTGAAAAGAATGATGAGCTAGAAGAAAAGATCAATTAGCTACAAAGTGAACGATTGAACTTCAAAGCGAAACAACGTCAAGCTGATTGATCTATGTCTCATTAAGAGACTCAGTCAGTCGAGCATTGAGTCAATCAGAAAGAGACTTCATCAATCTATGAAGTTGATCAACGCTTTCAAAGCTCACGAAAGTCAT